>Ga0209166_10000014_pt1 | contig 283342 bp, 282 predicted proteins | sample Coa_R1_3_FD_187151 | JGI IMG/M metagenome (GOLD analysis project Ga0209166, IMG submission 187151) | Surface soil microbial communities from Centralia Pennsylvania, which are recovering from an underground coalmine fire - Coalmine... | ecosystem: Environmental > Terrestrial > Soil >...
AGACCACGATCCCGAACAGGGACAGCTCCCTAAGAGTGAATTAAGGTCGCTGGAATATGTCGCCTTCGACGTGGGCCGCAGCAGACCCGCCGGCAGCCAATGTAGGGCCGCGGGGCCCGGTTCTCAAGCGCGGCGCTTTAGCCGCCCTTGCTGTGGGCGATCAGCATGGCCAGCTGCGCCAGCGGGAAGGTCGCCGGAACCAGCAGCGAGCCCCACAGGCCCATGGCGAACGCGGTTTTCCGGTAGCGGCCGACATCGGCCGGCTTCACCCAGGCCTCCACGGCCGGACCCAGCAGATAGAAGACGTTGGCGAAGCCCATCACCACCAGGAACACGGTCCCCAGGAACAGCGTCATGCCGAGGCCGCCGCGCCAGTCCTTCCAGACCGGATGGCCGAAGGCGTAGTTCAGGCCGACCGCCGCAGCGTAACCGGCCCAGCCGCCGGCTGCGAGGGTGAGGTTGTAGCGAAGTCGCCGGACCTGCCACCAGGTCCAGGTCTCGCCCGGGATGAAGGGGTTGGACTGCACGCTATCGAGGGAAGCCATGGGCCTGCTCCGTCTTGACGGGGCAGACTAGCACGGAGTGCTAGCTGGCGGCAGCGGAGCCCTGGCCGGACCCGCGTAAATATAGGTTCGTGAGATAGGTCGTGGCGACAATCAGCGTGACGAAATAGATCAAGGCAAAGGCCAGGTAAGCGGCCCAGCTGGCTCCGGTCATGTCATGTCCGGTCGGCACGAGGCCGGTCAGCCACAAGAGCACTGTGCTTGGCGCGAGAATCAAAAGCATGCCGAGATAGATACCTCGTCCTGAACCTCTCGCGATCTTTAGGGCCGCATGTGTCGATCGATCCTGAGCGCCAAGTGCGACGGCGATGAAGACCATCGCCCAGGGGCTTGCGAGGACGAGCACCAGCAAACTGAACAGGTCTGCGAGCGCACTCAGGAACCAATGCGAAGCGCTCGGCAACTGAGACTTCAGCCAGGGTTCCGCTCCGTTGACGAAGCGAATGAAAACCCCGGCGAAAAGCCATCGCCATAGAAATCCCCAAAGGGCGCCAATGGGGACAGATAGCAGCGATCCGCGCTGGCCCGTTGCGAGGTAGCGGGTCCATCGGATCGAGGCGATCATGGGCAGAGCAGCGAAGGCGAGCAGGAAGGCCACCAGGCCCCAGAGGGTCTCTATCGCTTCCACCTTCGAGATGGGCTTGGTGGCGATCATGGCGAGCAGCACCAGCGGAAGCGAACAGTAGGCGACGAACCACGGGCCGGCCTCCCAGGCGACCGCGTCACGCTCGCGACTCAGCAGGACCAGCGCCTCAGCGACATTGCCCTTCGCCTGCATGGCCGGAACTATCTTCGGCGGAGACCTTCGACGTTCTTCAAGCTCCGCCCATGACCGGTTCATGTTGCGCGCGGTGAACGGCACATAGGCAATCGCGGAGCCTATCAGCATCGGCCAAATTGCCAGACCTATCGCGCGTCCGGAGAAGAGCGTCGGCCAAATCGTGATTCCTGCGGCCATGGCGGCGAAACTCGCCAGCACCAGAGCGACGCCGATCGCGACCAACAGCCGAAGCCGGACAGCCAGCGCGGCCGCAAGTGGGCGCGATACTATCGGCAGCGCCACGACGCAGAGCACTGAGATGACCATCGCCCACGTCTGGGCGTCCGATGTAAGCAACAGCCCCGCGCCCACCGAGATGATGAGGCATAGCACTACGAACGGCAGCGCGAATGTTTGCAATGTGGACCCCCCGGCCTGAAGTCGGAGGTTGCGCTGAGATCGTTGGCGCCTCAAGCGAAAGCGCGGCCTACGCCTCTTCGCTGGCCAGCTTCTCGATCCGTTTGGCGGCGCCTTCCAGGGCGCTGACGGCGCGGCTTTCGGCGCGGGCGCGGTCGGCCTGCAGGCGCGCGACCTCGGCCTGCAGGGCGCCCAGGCGGCCCCGGGCGTCGGCCAGTTCGTCGGCCAGCAGCAGGGCCCCCATCAGGAACAGCCGCGTGTCGCCGAGCTGGCCCATGTCCTGGCCGACCTGGCGCACCTGATGGTCGAACATCTTGGCGAGTTCCATGAGGTGGGCTTCCTGCCCGTCCTCGCAGCCGACGGCATAGGGCCGACCGTTCACCTCGACGCTGATCTGGGCCATGCCGCTAGTGCTCCGCGGAGGATTGAGGCGCGGCGCCGTTCAGGGCGGCGCGGATTTCCAGGATGGCGCGGCCGAGCGCCGCCGAGGCCTCGGCGCCGGCGGCCTCCAGCTCGCGTTCGCGGGCGCGGGCGTCGTCCAGCTGGGCGGCCAGGTTGGCGCGGTCCTGGTCGAACAGGCCGCCGACCGCGTCGCCCGCCGTCTTCAGCCGCTGACTCAGCCGCTGCTCAAGCACGTGCACCGCCTGTTCCAACCGCCGGGCCGCCAGGTCCAGGGCGCTCTCGCCGCCGCTCATCGCCGTCCTCCTGTTGCCGTTGACTATAGACCCGCGTCGCTTCCCTTCGAAAGCGCGCCCTTTCCTTGACCCATGCGTTTCGTCATGCGACCCCGCGCGCACTCCCGCCGCCGGACTTTCGAAGGGTTCCTATGCCTGCGCCGCTGCAATCCATGGCCAATGCGATCCGCGCCCTTTCGATGGACGCGGTGCACCGCGCGAAGTCCGGCCACCAGGGGATGCCGCTCGGCATGGCCGACGTGGCGACCGTGTTGTTCACGAAATTCCTGAAATACGACGCGTCGCAGCCGTCCTGGGCCGACCGCGACCGCTTCGTGCTCTCGGCCGGCCACGGCTCGATGCTGCTCTATTCGCTCCTGCACCTGACCGGCGTGAAGGCCGTCACCATGGAGCAGATCAAGAACTTCCGACAGCTGGGCTCCAACACGCCCGGTCACCCGGAGTACGGCCATACGCCGGGCGTCGAGACCACCACCGGGCCGCTGGGTCAGGGCCTCGCCACCGCGGTCGGCATGGCCATGGCCGAGCGGCACGTGAATTCGCGCTTCGGCGACGAGCTGGTCGACCACCGCACCTGGGTGATCGCCGGCGACGGCTGCCTGATGGAGGGCGTCAGCCACGAAGCGATCAGCCTGGCTGGGCGCTTCAAGCTCAACAAGCTGACCGTCCTCTTCGACGACAACGACACCACCATCGACGGCCGCGCGACCATCGCCGAGACCGGCGACCAGCTGATGCGCTTCAAGGCGGCCGGCTGGGCGGTGAAACAGGTCGACGGGCACGACTACGCCAAGATCGCCGCGGCCATGCGCTGGGCGACGAAGCAGGACAAGCCGACACTGATCGCCTGCAAGACGATCATCCTCAAGGGCGCCGGGCCGATGGAGGGCGACAGCCACGGCCACGGCTACGCCCTGTTCGACGACCAGATCCGCGACGCGCGCATCGCCATGGGCTGGGAGGCGCCGCCCTTCGTGGTGCCCGACGAGGTGCTGAAGCCCTGGCGGGCCGCCGGGCGGCGCGGCGCGAAGGCGCGCAAGGCCTGGGCGGCGGCGCTGGCCGCCTCGCCCAAGCGGGCCGAGTTCGAGCGCGCCATGGCCGGCGATCTGCCCGCCGGCGCCTTCGAAGGCCTGGACGCGCTGATCGCCAAGGCCGAGGCCGACAAACCCGCCGCCGCCACCCGCCAGCACTCCGGCTCGGCCTTGGAAAAGCTGGCGCCGGTGATCCATGAGATGATCGGCGGCTCGGCGGACCTGACCGGCTCGAACAACACCATCGTCAAGGACATGGGGACCTTCGATTTCCCCGGTTACGCCGGCCGCTACGTCCACTATGGCGTGCGCGAGTTCGGCATGGCCGCGGCGATGAACGGCCTGGCCCTGCACGGCGGGGTGATCCCCTATTCCGGGACGTTCCTGGTGTTCTCCGACTACAGCCGCCCGGCGATCCGCCTGGGCGCGCTCATGGGCATCCGGGTGATCCATGTGATGACCCACGATTCCATCGGGGTCGGCGAGGATGGGCCCACCCATCAGCCGGTGGAGCAGGTGGCGTCACTCCGCGCGATCCCCAACCTCAACGTCTTCCGCCCGGCGGACGCGGTGGAGACCGCCGAGTGCTGGAAGCTGGCGCTCAATTCGACCAAGGCCCCCTCGGTCATGGCGCTCTCGCGCCAGAAGGTTCCCGCCGTCCGCGGCGTGGTGGCCGGCGAAAGCCTCTCGGCCCGGGGCGCCTATCAGCTCCTGGGCGCGAGCAAACCCGCCCAGGTGACAATCTTCGCGTCGGGCACGGAAGTCTCCGTCGCGGTCGCCGCGCGCGACCTGCTGGAGGCCGACGGCGTCGGCTGCCGCGTGGTCTCGACGCCCTGCTGGGAGCTGTTCGACGCCCAGCCCACCGACTATCAGGCCCAGGTGATCGGCGAGACCCCGGTGCGCGTCGCCGTCGAGGCCGGCGTCCGCGAAGGCTGGGAGCGCTTCATCGGCGAGAACGGCGCCTTCGTCGGCATGAAGAGCTTCGGCGCCAGCGCACCCGCCGAGGTGCTGTTCAAGCACTTCGGCATCACCGCCGAGGCGGTGGCCGCCGCCGCCAAGGCGAAGCTCTAACGCGCATGCGTCCCTATTCTTCGCGCTTGGGCACGCCGCTCTCGCCCACCGCCGTCAAGGTGATGCTGCTGGGCTCCGGCGAGCTCGGCAAGGAGGTCGCCATCGAGCTGCAGCGGCTGGGCTGCGAGGTGATCGCCGTCGACCGCTACGCCGACGCGCCGGCCATGCAGGTTGCCCATCGGTCCCACGTCATCGCCATGACCGACGCGGCCGCCCTTCGCGCGCTCGTGGAAGCCGAGAAACCGCATCTGATCGTGCCGGAGATCGAAGCCATCGTCACCGACGAGCTGGCGGCCATCGAGGCGGCGGGACTTAGCGTCGTGATCCCGACGGCGCGGGCGGCCCAGCTGACCATGAACCGCGAGGGCATCCGCCGGCTCGCCGCCGAGGAATTGGGCCTGCCGACCAGCGCCTACGCCTTCGCCTCAACCGAAGCCGAGCTGGCGGCCGGCGCGGCCAAGGTCGGCTTCCCCTGTTTCGTGAAGCCGGTGATGAGTTCGTCGGGCAAGGGCCAGTCCTACGTCGAGACCCCGGACGGAATCGCGGCGGCGTGGCGCTATGCGCTCGAGAGCGGCCGGGTCGCTGAGGCCCGCGTCATCGTCGAAGGCCGCGTGGACTTCGACTTCGAGATCACCCAGCTGACGGTCCGCAGTCTTTCGGACGGCGAGATCGTCACCAGCTTCTGCGAGCCGATCGGCCACCGGCAGGTGAAGGGCGACTATGTGGAAAGCTGGCAGCCGCAGGCGATGAGCGCCGCAGCGCTGAAGGCGAGCCGGGACATGGCGGCCAAGGTCACCCAGGCGCTCGGCGGCCAGGGCCTGTTCGGCGTCGAGCTGTTCGTGAGGGGCGACGAGGTCTGGTTCTCCGAGGTCAGTCCCCGGCCGCACGACACCGGCCTGGTCACGCTGGTCAGCCAATACCAGAGCGAGTTCGCCATCCACGCCCGCGCGATCCTCGGCCTGCCGGTGGACGTGGGCCTGCGCGAGCCCGGCGCCAGCGCGGTGGTCTACGGCGGCCTGGAGGCGCGGGGCATCGCCTTCGAAGGCGTCGCCGAGGCGCTCGCCGTCCCTGGCGCCGACCTGCGCCTGTTCGGCAAGCCCCAGAGCTTCCTCAAGCGCCGCATGGGCGTGGCGCTGGCCCGCGGCGCGGACGTGGCGCAAGCCCGCGCCCGCGCCACCGAGGCCGCCGGCAAGGTGCTGCCGGTGGAGGCTTAGTCCTCCTCTTCGGCCAGCAGCTCGCCCAGGGCGTCCAGTTGGCGTTCCAGGGTGTTGCGGCGCTCGGCGATCCAGCCTTCCAGGATCGAAAAGCCGGCGGTCTCGATGCGGCAGGTCCGCACGCGACCGGTCTTCCAGGTGCGCACCAGACCGCTCTCCTCCAGCACGGCCAGGTGCTGCGCCACCGCGGTGATGGTCACGCCCAGCGGCTGGGCCAGGCCTGAGACCGAGCGAGGTCCCTCGCTCAGGCGTTCGACTATGGCCCGCCGTGTCGGATCGCCCAGGGCATGGAAAGTCCGGTCCACGAGGCTCCTTTCCACAGGTTTGGCTGTCGAAACTCCGGCGCTCATGCGCTCGCGGTCTCCGAGGCGATCTCCGCCGCCAGCCGGTCGAACAGCGCCTGCCAGCCGCGCTCGCGCATCTCCCAGCCGCCGGAGTTCTCGAAGAACACCGCCTGGTGGGTGCAGGTCAGTTTCGTGCCGGCCGCGGTCGCTTCGAACTCGAAGGTGATCAGGGCCACCGAGATCCGCGCGCCGCCGAGCGTCATCGCGGTGCCGACCACCACCCGCTGGTCCGGCACGATGTCGTAGTAGGCGCCCTCGTTGGCCAGCTCGACGCCGGGGAACGGGGTGGTCTCGCCCATGCGGTAGGCGCTCCGCTCCGCCCCGCCGACGCGGAACTCCATCTCAAAGCTGTCGATCGAGTGGTTGGCGGATTCGGCGTACCAGCGGCGCTTCTTCGCGGGATCGGCGAAGGCGGCGAACACCCGGGCCGGCTTGGCCGGATAGGTCCGCTCGATGACGAAGGTGTTGTGGATCGGGGCTTGCATGGAGGCGTCTCTCAAATAGTGAAGTGTTGGCTTCAGTGATATGGTGACGGCCGCGGATAGTCAAGTCCTTACTTCAGTGTTTGGCGCCGGGGGTTGACTTCGAGGCCCCCGGCTTGAAGAAACCGCGCCACCACAGCCACCGCAGGAGCCCCGTCTCATGACCGTCCGCGTCGCCATCAATGGTTTCGGCCGCATCGGCAGGCTGGTCCTGCGCTCGATCGTCGAACATGGGCGCACGGACATCGAGGTGGTGGCGATCAACGACCTGGGGCCCGTCGAGACCAACGCCCATCTGCTGCGCTACGACAGCGTGCATGGCCGCTTCCCCGGAACGGTGACCACCGGCGACGACTGGATCGACGCCGGCGCGGGCAAGATGAAGGTCACGGCGATCCGCGACCCCAAGGACCTGCCGCACAAGGACCTGAAGGTCGACATCGCGCTGGAATGCACGGGCCTGTTCACGGCCCGCGATAAGGCCGCCGCCCACCTCGAGGCCGGCGCCAAGCGCGTGATCATCAGCGCGCCCGGCGAGAACGCCGACAAGACCATCGTCATGGGCGTCAACGACGACACGCTCACCGCCGACGACCTGGTGATCTCCAACGGCTCCTGCACGACCAACTGCCTGGCGCCGGTGGCGCATGTGCTGCAAGGCCTCTGCGGAATTGAACGTGGGTATATGACCACGATCCACTCCTACACCGGCGACCAGCCGACGCTCGACACGATGCACAAGGACCTCTACCGCGCCCGGGCCGCGGCCATGTCGATGATCCCGACCTCGACCGGCGCGGCCAAGGCGCTGGGCCTGGTGATCCCGGCGCTGAAGGGCAAGCTCGACGGCTCCTCGATCCGTGTGCCGACCCCCAACGTCTCGGTGGTGGACCTGAACTTCGTGCCGACCCGTAAGGTCACGGTGGAGGAGATCAACGCGGCCATGGAAAAGGCCGCCGCCTTCGGCCCACTGAAAGGCATATTGGCGGTGACCAAGGACCCGCTGGTCAGCCACGACTTCAACCATGTGGACGCGTCCTCCACCGTCGCCCTGCCGCAGACCCAGATGGTCGAAGGCGGCCTGGGCCGGGTGCTCAGCTGGTACGACAACGAGTGGGGCTTCTCGACGCGGATGGCCGACATCACCGCCGCCGTGGCGCAGTTCCTCTAAGACCCATGGCCGCGTTCCGGACGCTCGATGACGCCGAACTCCAGGGCAAGCGGGCGCTGGTCCGGGTGGACCTCAACGTCCCCATGGAGGACGGCAAGGTCACCGACGACACCCGGCTTCGGGCCACCAGGCCCACGGTCGACAAACTGCGCGCGGGCGGCGCCAAAGTGATCCTGCTGGCCCACTTCGACCGGCCCAAGGGCAAGGTCGTGCCGTCGATGAGCCTGAAACCCATCGTCGAGCCGCTGTCGAAGGTGCTGGGCGTGCCAGTAGCCTTTGCGCCCGACTGCATCGGGCCCAAGGCGCGCGAGGCGGTTAACGCCATGCAGCCCGGCGACGTGCTGCTCCTGGAAAACGTCCGCTTCCACGAGGGCGAGGAGAAGAACGAGCGCAAGTTCGCCGACGCGCTCGCCGCCAACGGCGACCTTTACGTCAACGACGCCTTCTCCGCCGCCCACCGCGCCCACGCCTCGACCGAGGCGCTGGCGCACCGCCTGCCGGCCTATGCCGGCGAGCAGATGCGGCTGGAGCTGGATGCGCTGGACCGGGCGCTGGGCAACCCCGAGCGGCCGGTGCTGGGCATCGTCGGCGGCTCGAAGGTCTCCACCAAGCTCGACCTGCTGCGCCACCTGGTGACCAAGCTCGACAAGCTCGCCATCGGCGGCGGCATGGCCAACACCTTCCTCTATGCCCAGGGCCACGACGTCGGCGCCTCCTACTGCGAAAAGGAGCTGGCCGAGACCGCCCGCGAGGTGATCCGCCTGGCGGGCCAGAACAACTGCAAGCTGTTCCTGCCGCTGGACGTGGTGGTCGCCGAGAAGATGGCCCCAGGCGCGCCGGCCCGCGTGCGCGATCCCGGCTCCATCGACGACGACGAACGCATCCTCGACGCCGGCCCCGAGACGGTTGAGCGTCTCTGCCGCGCCATGGCCAATTCCAAGACCCTGATCTGGAACGGCCCGCTGGGCGTGTTCGAGATGCCGCCCTTCGACAAGGGCACCCTGCAGGCGGCCCGCTACGCGGCGAAACTCGCGAGGGACGGGAAGCTGGTGGCCGTGGCCGGCGGCGGTGATACCGTAGCAGCCTTGAACGCGGCAGGCGTCGTCGGCGACTTCACCTTCGTCTCGACAGCCGGCGGCGCGTTCCTTGAATGGATGGAGGGCAAAACCCTGCCCGGCGTGGCGGCGTTGTCCCGATAGCGAACGATAAGAGCGAAGAGACCATGGCCCGTATCACTCTGCGACAGCTTCTCGACCACGCCGCCGAGCACAGCTATGGCGTGCCGGCCTTCAACATCAACAACATGGAACAGGGCCTCGCCATCATGGAGGCGGCCGACGCGGTGGACGCGCCGGTGATCATCCAGGCCAGCCGCGGCGCGCGGTCCTACGCCAACGACATCGTGCTCAAGCACCTGATCGATGCGCTGGCGGAGATGTACCCGCACATCCCGATCTGCATGCACCAGGACCACGGGAACAACGAGGCGACCTGCGCCACGGCCATCCAGTTCGGCTTCACCAGCGTGATGATGGACGGCTCACTGAAGGCCGACGGCAAGACGCCCGCCGACTACGACTACAACGTCGCGGTGACCAAGGCGGTCTGCGACATGGCCCACTGGGTCGGCGCGAGCGTCGAGGGCGAACTCGGCGTGCTGGGCAGCCTCGAGACCGGCATGGGCGAGAAGGAAGACGGCCACGGCTTCGAGGGCAAGCTCGGCCACGACCAGCTGCTGACCGACCCGGATCAGGCCGTCGAGTTCGTGAAGGCCACCCAGGTGGATGCGCTGGCCATCGCCATGGGCACCAGCCACGGCGCCTACAAGTTCACGAGGCAGCCGGACGGCGACGTGCTGGCCATGAACGTGATCGAGGAGATCCACCAGCGGCTGCCCAACACCCATCTGGTGATGCACGGCTCCTCGTCGGTGCCGCAGGACCTGCAGGACATCATCAACCAGTACGGCGGCGAGATGCCTCAGACCTGGGGCGTGCCGGTGGAAGAGATCCAACGCGGCATCAAGCACGGCGTGCGCAAGATCAACATCGACACCGACAACCGCATGGCCATGACCGGCGCCATCCGCAAGGTCTTCGCCGAGAACCCCGGCGAGTTCGATCCGCGCAAATATCTGAAGCCCGCGATGGATGCGATGCGCGCGGTCTGCCGCCAGCGGATGGAGGAGTTCGGCTCCGCCGGCTGGGCCGGCAAGATCACGCCCCTGCCGATGGCCGTCATGGCCAAGCGCTATGCGTCGGGGGAGCTGGCCGCCAAGATCGGCCTGACCCGCCACGCCGCGGAATAGCCCCCCAAAGAGTCCGGAAGGACAGGAACCGCCTGCGGCCGAGGGGACTTGGTCGCATATGCGCCGGCACTACATCGTCTATGCCCTGGCCTTCGCCGGGCTCGCGGGCTTCGCCCTGTTCTGCGGATGGGCCTTCTTCGCCGCCTCGAAGATCGGCGATGGCTGGCGCGGGCTCGGCCCCATCTGGCCCTATGTGGTCGGCGGCGTGGCCGTCACCGCAGCGCTCGCCGGCTTCCTGATGTGGCTGGCCTTCTATTCGGCCAACCACGGCTATGACGACCGGATCGATCGGGACGACTTCTAGAGCCGGCCATTGGGGGCCCCTGATGAAATTCACCGTCCTCGCGCTCGCCCTGCTCGCCGCGCCGGCGTTCGCCTCACCGGCGCCGACTCCGCCCGTGGCCGACGTCCTCGCCGCGGCGCCGGCCTCGGACTGGCGGCCGATCATCCAGGAGCGGCTGCTCTATCTGCAGACGCCCAGGGGTCAGGTGCTGATCGAGATGGCGCCGGACTTCGCCCCCAACCATGTCGACAACATCAAGCGCCTGATCGCCGCCGGCTTCTTCGATCACGTGGCCCTCGTCCGCGCCCAGGACAATTTCGTCGTCCAGTGGGGCGTGCCTGACAAGGACCCCAAGCCGTCCTCCGGCTCGGCGCTCAGCAAGATGCCGGGCGAGTTCACCAGGTCCGCCAAGGGCCTGGCCTTCACCGCGCTCCCCGACCCCGACTCCTATGCGCCGCAGACCGGCTTCGCGGATGGCTTCCCGGCGGCGCGAGACCTCAAGACCGGCCGCGCCTGGCTAACCCACTGCTACGGAACCGTAGCCATCGCCCGCGACAACGCGCCCGACACCGGCAACGGCGCGGAACTCTATGCGGTCATCGGCTCGGCCCGGCGCCTGGACCGCAACCTCACGGTGGTCGGCCGCGTGGTGAAGGGCATGGAAATCCTGGCTGTGACGCCCAGAGGCGATGGGCCGAACGGCTTCCTCAAGGCCGCCGATATCGCGCCGGCGCGGATGCGGCTGGGCAGCGACCTGCCGGCCGCCGAGCAGGTCTCGCTGCAGGCGCTGCGCACGGACAGCGCGACCTTCACCAAGGTCATCGAGGGCCGGCGCACCCGCCGGGACGCCTTCTACGCCGCGCCGCCCGGCGGCGCTGACGTCTGTAGCGTCCCTTTGCCGGTCAGGCCTAAGCCCTAGGTGTCGGCCGCCTAGTCCTCGATCTTCGCGCCCTTCATCTCTTTCACGAACAGCAGGCCGATCACGAAGGTCACCGAGGCCACCACCACCGGGAACCAGAGGCCGAAATAGATGTCGCCGCTGGCCACCACCATGGCGAAGGCGGTCGGGGTCAGGAAGCCGCCGAACCAGCCGTTGCCGATGTGATAGGGCAGCGACATGGAGGTGTAGCGGATCCGCGCCGGGAACATTTCCACGAGCGCCGCGGCGACCGGGCCGTAGACCATGGTCACGTAGACGGCCAGCAGCCAGAGCCAGAAGACCGTCAGCGGCACGTTCATCTTTGCCGGGTCGGCCTTGGCCGGATAGCCCGCGGCCTTCAGGTCGGCGCCGAGCGCCTTGGTCCAGGCGCCTTTCTGCGTCTTGAGCTCGGCGGCCGATAGGGTCTCGCCCTTGAAGCTCGGCAGCGACGCCGCGCCGATCTTCACCGCCGCCACGGAGCCGGCGGGCGCCGCCTCGTTCTTGTAGCTGACCCCGGCGTTGGCCAGCGTCGACTTGGCGATGTCGCAGGAGGAGGCGAAGGACTTCTTGCCGATCGGGTCGAACTGGAAGGCGCAGTCGGCCGGGTCGGCCACCACGGTCACGGGCGCGGACGCGCTGGCCGCGGCAAGCGCCGGATTGGCCGACACGGTGATCGCCTTGAAGATCGGGAAGTAGGTCAGCGCGGCCAGCAGGCACCCGGCCAGGATCACGGGTTTGCGGCCGATCTTGTCGGACAGCCAGCCGAACACCACGAAGAACGGCACGGCGAGCAGCAGCGCGCCGGCCACCAGCTCATTGGTCATGACCCCGTCGATCTTGAGGAACTTCTCGAGGAAGGTGAGCGCGTAGAACTGGCCGGTGTACCAGACCACCGCCTGGCCGGCGGTCATGCCGAGCAGCGCCAGGATCACCAGCTTCAGGTTCGGCCAGCGGGCGAAGCTCTCGGTCAGCGGCGCCTTGGACGTCGTGCCGTCCTCGACCATCTTCTGGAAGATCGGGCTCTCGTTGAGCCGCAGACGAATCCACAGCGAGACCAGCAGCAGCAGGGCCGAGACCAGGAACGGGATCCGCCACGCCCAGTCCTTGAAGGCGTCTTCCCCGAGCCGGGTGCGGACCAGGATGATCACCGCCAGGCTGAGCGCCAGGCCGAAGGTCGCGGTGATCTGGATCCAACTGGTGTAGAGGCCGCGCTTGCCCTCGGGCGCGTGCTCGGCGACGTAGGTGGCCGCCCCGCCGTACTCACCGCCCAGCGCCAGGCCCTGGATCAGGCGCAGGCTGATCAGCGCGATCGGCGCGATCACGCCCCAACTGGCGTAGCTCGGCAGCAGCCCCACCGCGAAGGTCGAGAGACCCATCAGGGTCATGGTCACCAGGAAGGTGTTCTTGCGGCCCCAGAGGTCGCCCAGCCGTCCGAAGACGATCGCCCCGAACGGCCGCACGGCGAAGCCCGCGGCGAAGGCCAGGAGCGCGAAGACGTAGCCCGTGGTCGGGTTCACGCCTGAGAAGAAGTGCTCGGTGATCACACTCGCCAGCGAGCCGTAGAGGAAGAAGTCGTACCACTCGAAGACCGTGCCCGCCGACGCCCCGGCGATGACCATGCCCGTCGAGGTGCGCGAAGGCGCCCCGGCGCCCGCTGCTGCCGCCACCATCGTCTCGCTCCCAACCCGTTTTATCGTTGGCAGGGAGCCTATGGCGAAGCCCGGCGCGCGGCTAGTGCATCGTGCGGGCGTCGCCGCCCTTCCGCGACAGCCCCTCGCTCAGCACATTGGCGAAGCCGATCCAGCCGACGTAGGGGGCGACGAGGCTCGCCGAGGCCGCGTCCACCTGGCGCGCGCGCCAGACGTAGGCACCGGCGGTGCCGAACGAGGCGATGGCGGTGGCCAGCTGGCCGCCGAGCTTCTTGGGCCCCAGCGCCATCCAGACCGCGTTCAGCGCCTGCACCGCGCCCCACAGCGTCAGCGCCTGGGTGCGCGCCGCGCTCTTCGGCGCATTCCAGATGCGCAGGCCCGACAGCGTGAGCGCCATGAACAGCGGCGGCCACAGGGTGGCGAACACCTTGGAGCGGGGCTCGACCGCGACCATCACCGGGGCGTCGTAGTCGGAATAGGCCTCGTAGTCGTCCTGTGGCGGCGCATTCAGCCGCGCCACCAGCGCCGAGATCGCCACCGCGCCCACCGTCAGGCCGACGCCGATGGCGATATGCTGGGCCGAGCGGCCACGGCTGTTGGCGAGGCTATCGACAGCCCCGCGGACGGGATTGGCTGGCATGGCTTGGGTCCCACCTCCTTGGCGCCCTTGAAACCAAAATCCGCGGGCGCGGCCAGAGTTCCGACGGGCCGGCGGCTCAGCTGTCGCCGAGGTCGCCCATCGCGCTCTGCAGGACGTTCTGTTCGCCCAGGCCGCGCGACAGGGCAAGCTGGGTCGCGAGGAAATCGATCGATTCCTTGGGCGTCGCGTCCCGCGCGCCCGCTTGTCGCTTGAGGGCGCCGCGGGGGCGGCCTAACACCGGCCCATGGCCCAAGACGCTCAGACGCCGCTCTGCCGCCTCTATCTGATCACCCCGCCCAGGCTCGACGACCTGGCGGGCTTCGGCCGCACCTTGGCGCACGCGCTGGACGCCGGCGACGTGGCCGCCCTGCAGATCCGGCTGAAGGACGTGGGCGATGAGATCGTCGCCGCCGCAGTCGACGCCCTCATGCCGATCGCGGCGTCGCGCGGCGTCGCGGTGATCCTGAACGACCGGCCGGATCTCGCCGCGCGGCTGGGCTGCGACGGTGTCCACATCGGCCAGGGAGACGCGACGCTCGCCGAGGCCCGCCGGGCGGTCGGACCGGGCCGCATGGTCGGGGTCACCTGCCACGACAGCCTGCACCTGGCCATGGAGGCCGCCGAGGGCGGCGCGGACTATGTGGCCTTCGGCGCCTTCTTCCCGACCACGACCAAGGACGCAGCCACCCGCGCCGACCCCGAACTGCTCACCGGCTGGCAGGCGGACATGGTCGTCCCCTGCGTCGCCATCGGCGGGATCACCGTCGCGACCGCCCGGCAGATCGCCGCGGCAGGCGCCGACTTCCTGGCCGTCTCGGCCGGTGTCTGGAGCTACGGCGAGGGGCCCGCCGCGGCGGTGAAAGCCTTCAACGCCGAGATCGCGCTTGGCGTAGGCGACCGTGACTAGGCTGCTAGCGCCCTCTCACGCACGTTGAAAGCCCAGTTCCAAATGCGGAACTGCAACATCTCGCTCGCAGTCGCCAGCGACGGATCGCGACGAACTTCGAAGCCGATGCGCACCTTCGCGACCTCAGACCAATAGCCGTCATCGCGATCATAAGGCATCAAGTGGCCCCAAAGGGCCCACAGCATACGACCAACCGAACACTCAACCTTTTCCATCAGTTACCCCCCATTTTCAACTGACACGCATTCTACACTAGTCGAGCGGCTTGCGCGCCTGCTGAGCGGCCACTAGGTTCCGCGCCCTCTAGCCCTGCCGAGATCTTTCAAACCGTGAGCACGCAATCCGCCCTCCTGAAGGTCATGAGCGACGCTGCCCGCAAGGCGGCGCGCGGCCTCAACCGCGACTTCGGCGAACTGGCCGAGCTGCAGGTGGCCAAGAAGGCGCCTGCCGACTTCGTCTCCGCCGCCGACCTCAAGGCCGAGCAGGCGATCTTCGAAGCCCTGCAGAAGGCGCGCCCCGGCTACGGCTTCCTGGGCGAAGAGCGCGGGATGATCGAAGGCACCGACAAGACCCACACCTGGATCGTCGACCCGCTCGACGGCACCACCAACTTCCTGCACGCCATTCCGCACTTCGCGATCAACATCGCCCTGCAGCGGGAGGGCGCGATCGTCGCGGCGGTGACCTACAATCCGGTGACCAACGAGCTGTTCTGGGCCGAGAAGGGCAAGGGCTGCTTCCTCAACGACAAGCGCCTGCGGGTCGCCGCGCGCACCCGGATGGACGAGGCGGTGCTGGCGACCGGCATCCCGTTCCTGGGCCATGGCCAGCACGCCACCTTCCTGAAGGAGCTGCACCAGATCAGCCAGCGGGTCGCGGGCGTCCGCCGCTTCGGCGCCGCGGCGCTGGACCTCGCCTGGGTCGCGGCCGGCCGCTACGACGGCTACTGGGAGCGCGACCTGAACGCCTGGGACCTCGCGGCGGGCATCCTGCTGGTGACCGAGGCCGGCGGCCGCGTCACCAACGCCGCCGGCGAGGACGACGTGCTGGGGACGGGCTCGGTCTGCGCCGGCAACCTGGAACTCCAGCCGCAGATCCTGGAACGCCTGCGCCAAGCGGCGAAATAGGCGCCATTGCCTTCCCCAGGCGGCTGACGGACTGTCACACGAAGCACTTAGGGGAGGCTCATGGATATCAACCGCCGGACCTTTGGGGCCGGCGCCGCGTCCGCGGCCGCCGCCGCCGCCCTGCCCGCCCCGAGCTGGGCCATGCCGCCCTCCATGGGCTTCAAGAAGACGCCGCTGGTCATCGCCCACCGGGGCGCCAGCGGCGAGCGGCCGGAATCGACGCTGCTGGCTTTCCGCCAGGCGATCGCCGAGGGCGCGGACTTCATCGAGCCGGACCTGGAGGTGACCAAGGACGGCCACCTGGTGGTGCGCCACGAGAACGAGATCAGCCAGACCACCGACGTGGCCAACCGGCCGGAGTTCGCCTCGCGCAAGGCCACCAAGGACGTGCAGGGCCAGAAGGTCACCGGCTGGTTCACCGAGGACTTCACGCTGGCCGAGCTGAAGACCATCCGCTGCCGCGAGCGCCTGCCGAAACTTAGGCCCGGCAGCGCCGCCTACGACGGCCAGGAGCAGATCCCGACCTACCAGGAGGTCATCGACCTGGCGAAGTCCGAGAGCAAGCGGCTGGGTCGCGTGATCGGCACCTATCCGGAGCTGAAGCACGCCAGCCACTTCGAGGCGCTGGGCCTGAAGATGGAGGGCCGCCTCGCCGATATCCTCAAGAAGAACGGCCTGAACAGCGAGACCGCGCCGGTCTTCATCCAGTGCTTCGACGTCCTGCCGCTGAAGACCATGATGGGCCTGGTGAAGTGCCAGCGAATCCAGCTGACGTCGGGCGGCGGCGCGCCCACCGATTCCAAATCCACCCCCTATAAGGACATGGTCTCGGCCTCGGGCATGAAGACCATCGCCACCTACGCCCACGGCGTGGGGCCGGACTACACCCAGGTGATCCCCACGGTGGATGGGGGCCTCGGCCCCGCGACCGCCCTGGTGAAGGACGCCCACGCCGCCGGCATCGCCGTGCATCCCTATACGGTGCGGGCCGAGAACGCCTTCCTGCCGCCCAAGCTGCACATCGGGACCGATCCGGCGGCGCACGGCGACGTGGACGCGCTCTACAAGGCCCTGCTCGCGGCCGGCGTCGACGGCCTGTTCAGCGATTTCCCCGGGCTCTGGGCGAAGGCGCGCGGATGAGACGGCTTCTCGCGCTGGCCGCCGCAAGCGCCCTGCTGGCCTCGGCGGCGCACGCCCAATTGCCCGCCGCTCCGCCGATCCCCACGCGCAATCCGCTGGCGGTGATCCCCATCGCGCCGGGCAAGCAGGTCGACCGCGTCGAGACCAACCGGGTCGACTTCCTGCCCGGCCAGGCCATGCCGACCCACAAGCACACCGTGCCTGTGGTCTGCTTCATCTCGAAGGGTCAGTTCCGGGTGAAGATCGGCGACGCGCCCGAGCGCCTGGCCGCCACAGGCACGGTCACCTACGAGCCGCCGGGCGTCACCGTGCACTACTTCAAGAACGCCTCGGCGACAGACCACGCCGAACTGCTCTGCGCCTCTCTCGCCGGTGAGGCGGACAAGGAGCTGAACGTGATGCTGGCGCCCGAGCCGATTCCCTAGGCCGCTTCCCCGAACTGCAGCGACGCCAGCCGGGCATAAAGCCCGTTCTTGGCCACCAGCTCGTGGTGGGTGCCGGTCTCGACCACGCGGCCTTCGTCCATCACCACGATGCGGTCGGCCTTGAGCACGGTCGCGAGGCGATGCGCGATGACGAGGGTGGTGTGGCCGACCATGGCCTCGTCCAGCGCCAGCTGCACCAGCCGCTCGTTTTCGGCGTCCAGCGCGCTGGTCGCCTCGTCGAGCAGCAGGATCGGCGCGTGGCGGACCAGCGCGCGGGCGATGGCCAGGCGTTGGCGCTGGCCGCCGGAGAGGCTGCGGGCGCGCTCGCCGATCTGGGTGTCCAACCCCTGCGGCAGGGCGGCCAGGAAGTGCTCGGCCTGGGCGGCCCGGACGGCGGCCTGCACCTCTTCGAGGGTGGCGCTCTCGCGGCCGAAGCGGACGTTCTCCAGGGCCGTGCCGGAAAACAGCGGCGATTCCTGCGCCACGAGCGCCATGCGGGCGCGGACCTCCACCGGGTCGGCGTCGCGCACGTCGACCCCGTCCAGCAGCACGCGGCCGGCCTGCGGATCGTAGAAGCGCAGCAAGAGGCGGAAGACCGTGCTCTTGCCGGCGCCCGACGGGCCGACCAGCGCCACCCGCTCGCCGGGCTTCACCGCGAGCGAAAAGCCCTTGAGGGCCGGCAGGTCCGGGCGACCCGGATAGGCGAAGGTGACGTTCTCCAGCGCCACCTCGCCGCGCGGCGGGTTGGCCAACGCGATGGGATGGCTGGGCGCGGCGATGCCGGGCTTGGCGGCGAGAAGCTCCGAGACCCGCTCCATGGCCCCGGCCGCCTTCTGCACGTCGCCCCAGCTTTCGCCAAGCGCGCCGACGGAACTGGCGGTGACCACGGCCAAGAGGGCGAACTGCACGAAGGTCCCCCAGGTGAGCTCGCCCTTGAAGACGAAGTTCACCCCAAGCCACAGGATCCAGACGATGCCCCCGAAGATCAGCGTGATCACCGCGGCGGTCATCACCGCACGCGCGCTCATCCGGCGCAGGGACGTGCGAAAGGAATTTTCCACCGCCTCGCCGAACCGCGCCGCGCCCGCCGCCTCGCGTCCGAAGGCCTGGACAATTTCCAGCGCATCCAGGGTCTCGCCGGCGTGGCCGACGGCGCGGGCGAACTGGTCCTGGGTCGAGGCGGTGAGCGTGCGCACGCGGCGGCCGAACAGGAAGAGCGGCGCGATCACCACCGGGAAGGTCAAGAGGATCAGGCCGGTGAGCTTGGGGCTGACGATCAGCATGTAGCCCATGCCGCCGATCAGCATCAGGATGTTGCGCAGCGAAACCGAGATCGAGGTGGTCAGCAGGTTCTCGACGATCTGGATGTCGGTGGTCAGGCGCGACAGCACCTCGCCGGTCCGGGTCATGAGGAAAAAGGCCGGGTCCAGCGACAGGATGTGGGCGTAGACGGCCTTGCGCAGGTCCGCGACGATCCGCTCGCCCAGCTTGGTGACGAAGAAGTAGCGCAGCGCCGAGGACAGCGCCAAGGCGATGGCGACGCCGCCCAGGCCCCAGAACCAGGGCGCGACGCTGGCCGCCGGCGCGTGCGCCGTGCGCGCGGCGTTCAGCTCGTCCACCAGGAAGCGCACCGCGCCGGTCATGCCGAGCGTCGCGATGGAGGCGGTGATCAGGAAGAAGCCGGCGGCCAGCGCGTCGCTGCGGTGCCCCGCCGCATAGGGGATCAGGTGGCCGAGCGCGCGGATATTGCGGCTCTTGCCACGGCGCGCCGCCGCCTCATCGATCGACTGGGCGAGCGCCTGGCCGGCGGTCGGCCGGCCGGCGACGTTGGCCTCGCCTCCCAGCTCGACCCCCAACTCAGCAACCGGGGGCTCACTCATGGGACGCTCGCACCTTGCATTTGGGCCGGCGTTTCTCTATACGCCCGGCTTCCTCGAACGGCCCCCTCGCGGGCGGACGTTCAAATCTCATTCGACGCTCCTTTAGAGCAGGCGCCCATCCGATGAAACAAGACACCCATCCGGACTATCACTTCATCACCGTGGTGATGACGGACGGCACGAGCTACCAGACCCGTTCCACCTACGGGAAGGAAGGCGCGACGCTGAACCTCGACATCGATCCCAAGACCCACCCGGCCTGGACCGGCGGCGGCCACCAGATGCTCGACCGCGGCGGCCGCGTGTCGCGCTTCAACGCCAAGTTCGGCGGCTTTACGCGGAAGTGACCGCGTAGCGAGTCATCCCCGCGAAAGCGGGGATCCAGCGAACGCACTATCCCAAAACAGCAACGCCGCGGGTCGTCCCCGCGGCGTTCTGCATTTCAAGATCGATGGGTCGCGGGCGCTAGAGCCCGAACGCGCTCTTCAGGCGGTCCTGCTGCGACAGCACCGGGTGCGGCGCCTCGTCGGCCTCGTGTTCCACATACATCCGCCGGTCAAGGTGGCGGACGCGTTCGTAGAGGCGCTCCGAGCGGTCCAGCAGGGTCACCAGTTCGCCGGGCAGCCCCTCGTTGTCCCCGGCTGAGCGGCAGACGTCCTGCGCGGCCAGCCGGTAGCGTTCCTCGCAGGCCGCGTCCGGCGGCATGTCGCCTTCGCGCACGGCGCGCTGCACGAGCAGCCAGGACGCCACCTGCATCAGGCGCGTGGTCAGCCGCATGCTCTCGGCGGCATAGGCCAGCGCTGCGTTGCGGGAGAGCAGCTTGGAGGCCTGGCGGCCGGCGCCGTCGAGATAGCCGGCGGTCTCCTCCACGAGGTCCATGCCCTCCTGGAAGGTGCGCTGGAACAGTTCCGAGCGCGCGAAATCCTGGATCACCTCGGCCCGCCAGGGGCCCGCGGCTTTGGACGTCGAAGAGGCGTTCAGATCACTCATGGGATGCTCAACCTACACGAAAGCCCGCCAAACGGTCGCGGAAAACCGTCTGTGCAACCCGCATGCCAGCCAGATTGGACCAAAAAACCCGTGAAAGGCGATCTGGCCAACCGATCTGGGCGAATTGGCGGCGGCGAGGGTGCGGCAGATCAGCCCGCAATCAACTTGGCCCCGCGCCGAACAGGGCGTCGGCGGCCGCGCGGCCGGCCCGCTTGCGGTCGATCTGCGCCTGGCAGCGGGCGATTTCCGACTGCAGCACCTCGATCCGCTCTTCCAGTTCGGCGACCCCGAACAGCTCCAGATCCTCACGAACCGCCTCGATGAGGCGCTGGCCGCGGCCAACTCGGACTTCCGCAGGTTCTTCCATGACGGGCTTTACCTTTCCGGTTCCCCGATGGGGCGCTATCTGACCGCGCACGCGCGGCGAGTGCAAGTTTCTGCAACCGCGGCGCTAACAGCTTTGCCGGAGCCGTCCACATGACTGAGATGATGACCGTGATCGCCATCGAGGGCGGCAAAGGTCCCGCCGAGGCCCTCAAGGCCGTGCAGATCCCCCGGCCGGAGCCCAAGGAGGGCCAGATCCTGATCCGCGTCCACGCCGCCGGGATCAATCGGCCGGACATCATCCAGCGCCTGGGCTTCTATCCGCCGCCGCCGGGCTCCCCGGAGACCATGGGCCTTGAGGTGGCCGGCGAAGTGGTGGCCATTGGACCCGGGGCCGCGGGCCGCTGGAAGGCCGGCGACAGGGTCTGCGCGCTGCTCGGCGGCGGCGGCTATGCGGAATACGCCGTCTGCGACGCGCGCCACGCCCTGCCGATTCCCAAGGGCCTGGACTTCATCCAGGCCGCGGCCCTGCCCGAGACGGTGTTCACGGTCTTCGCCAACGTCTTCGAACACGGCCGGCTGCGGAGCGGCGAGACCCTGATGGTGCACGGCGCCACGTCCGGCATCGGCACCACGGCGATCCAAATGGCCAAGGCCCACGGCGCCAAGGTGATCGCCACCGCCCGCGGCGCCGACAAGGCTCAGACGGCCCGCAAGCTGGGCGCGGACGTGGCCGTGGACGCCAAGACCGAGGATTTCGCCGAGGTCGCCAAAAAGGAAGGCGGCGCCGATGTCGTTCTCGACATGGTCGGCGGCGACTACTTCGCCAAGGACCTCGACGCGCTAAAAATCGATGGCCGCATTGTGTTCATCGCCAGCCTGGGCGGCGGCGAAGTCAGCCTGCCCATCGGACGGCTGATGCAGAAGCGCGGCGTCGTCACCGGCTCGACGCTGCGGCCCCGCAACCCCGACGAGAAGGCCCGGCTGGCCGCCGCCGTCGAGGCCTTGGTCTGGCCGTGGATCGAGGCCGGCGAGGTCCTCCCCCAGGTGGACGCGACCTTTCCCCTGGCGCAGGCGGCCAAGGCGCACGCCCACCTCGAGGACGGCGCCCACGTCGGCAAGATCGTGCTGACCATGCCGGAGCAACCCTGAGGTTGCATTCGGTATCAACGGGCGAACGTTGTTACACACCGCTTTTTTGAATGACCTGCAAAAAAGCCTCGAAACTGTCATTTTTCGGCAAACCGTGTTTTCGAAAAGTGGTTGTATTTTTGCCTCAGGGGAGTTGACGCCTCGGTACGGCTGAGCCAGTGGAACAAAAAAAAATCCGCTGGTTTCATTCCTGGCCCGCTGGGCTACTGGGGAGGTACAATTGAATAACAAAGTTCGCCTTTTGGCGTCTGGCGCCGCGCTGTTCGCGATCGCGCTCAGCTCATCGGTCCACGCTCAGACCAAGCCCGCCGCGGTCGCCGCCGCGAGCAACACCATCGAGGAATTGGTCGTCACCGCCGAAAAGCGGTCGCAGAGCCTGCAGGACGTCCCCGTCGCCATCTCGGCCTTCACGTCGGAGAAGCGCGACCTCCTGGGCATCACGTCCATCCAGGACATGACCAACTTCACGCCGGGCCTGAACTACACCAGCGCCAATGACCGGGCGTCCATCCGCGGCATCGGCCGCCTGACCAACGCCCACCCGGTCGCCGTGCCCGTCGCGGTCTACGACGACGGCATCTACACCACCTCGACGGTGACCGCCGGCAAGTCGCCGATCTTCACCGACCGGGTGGAAGTGCTGCGCGGGCCGCAGGGCACGCTCTACGGCCGCAACTCGCTGGGCGGCGCGATCAACGTCATCTCCAAGCGCCCGACCGAGGACCCCTACGGCGAAGTCCGCGCGACCATCGGCAACTACGGCCACACCCTGCTGGAAGCCGCCGTCTCCGGCCCGCTGGCGCCCGACCTGCAGTACCGCATCGCCGGCAACTGGGAAAAGCAGGCCGACGGCTACTTCAAGAACATCGTCCCGGGCATGCCGTCGGAAGGCAATGTCATCGACCAGTACTACCTGGAAGGCCAACTCCAGGCGAAGTTCGGCGAGCACGCCGACGGCTGGGTGAAGGCCTATATCACCGGCTGGAACAACGGCGGCGGCGGACCGGGCGCGCGCTCGGGCTACACCAACGGCCAGATCGGCTTTGGCGAATACGGCGCTCAGAACATCAACGCGGGCTACGCCTGCGCGCCCGGTTCGGGCGTCCTGAACGTCGTGAACACCAGCCCGCAGGGCTGCGTGAACCCCGCGAACAGCGGCGATCACCGCAGCTTCGCCAACAACATCGCCCAGTCCGTGTCGCTCGATGACGCCTATGGGATCGCGGCCACCTACACCTATCACTTCGACAATTTCGACGTGAAGTACATCGGCGGCGGGATCAACTACCACTACACCCTGTTCCAGGATAACTCGAACGACGGCTCGATCAGCTCGTTCCAGATCCCGGTGGCGGCGTTCAATCCGGCTCTGCCCGTCGCGGCGCAGGGTTGCCCGGCGACCAACGCGGGCGGCGGCTCCTGCCTGCCGCTGTCGATCTTCCCGCTGCAGTCCTCGACCTACGCCGAGGACTATCACAACATCAGCCACGAAATTAACGTCGCCTCGACGGGCAACGGCGCGCTGCAGTGGCTGGGCGGCCTCTACTACTACAAGGAAGGCTACAAGCAGCCGGTCTTCACGACCATGCCCAACCAGCCGCAACTGTCCGGCCCGATCACCCCGGCCGCCGCGGCGCTGACCGGCCCGGTGGGGCTGGACTTCCAGAACCGCCTCTACGACGACCGCACCCAGTTCGAGTCGGAATCCTACGCGGCCTACGGCCAGCTGGACTGGAAGTTCACCGACACCCTGAAGGCCACCCTTGGCCTGCGCTACAGCCACGACAAGCTGACCGGCACCGAAGCCGTGCGGGTCATCTGCTTCGGACCGAGCGCCTGCCTCAGCGGGTCCTCGCCGCAGCTGCTCGGCCAGACCTTCACCCCGCCGGTGGACGTGACGGCCGGCGTCGTCAACCTGGGCAGCCTGCCGACCGGCGTCGTGCCGGGCGGCGTGTTCGGCAGCGGCGTGACCTTCACGCCCGACGGCTTCGCGCACCGCGCCTACGACCACAGCTGGTCGGCGACCACCGGCACCGCCGGCCTCCAGTGGGATCCGAGCGCCGGCACCATGCTCTACGCCCGCTACAGCCGCGGCTATCTGATGGGCGGCTTCAACTCCGGCGTCACCAGCGTGCTCGGCGCCTTCCCGTTCACCGACGCCGAACACGAGAACGACTACGAAGCCGGCATCAAGAAGGACTTCTTCAACAAGACGCTGCAGGTGAACCTGGCGCTCTTCTGGGAAGACCTGGACGGCTTCCAGGCCCCGCTCAACGTGCCGTCGAACACGGGCAACCTGGCCGTGAGCCAGAGCCAGTACGTCAACATCCCGAAAGCGGTCAGCCGCGGCTTCGAGCTGGAAACCGTCTGGGCGCCCGTCGACCACCTGAACGTGCTGTTCAACTACTCCTTCAACGACGCCTACATTAAGTCGCTGAAGAACGTCATCGACCCCAATGACCCGGAAGCCCTGGCGCCCGGCGCCAAGCCGCTGACCGCGCTGGCGACCTGCACGGGCACCTCGGCGACCTCGCCGAACCCGAACCCGAATCCGAACGGGCTCTGCGACGTCTTCACCGGCATGGTGCAGCGCCCGCAGGACCTGAGCGGCAACAGCCTGCCGCAGATCCCCCGCAACAAGATTTCGCTGGCCGTGACCTACGCCTTCGAATTCGAAGCGGGCACGCTGACCCCGGAAGTCAGCTACATCTGGCGGGACAAGCAGTACGGCACCCTGTTCCAGCGCTCCTACAACGAAGCGCCGTCCTGGGATCAGACGGACCTGCGCCTGACCTGGAAGGACAAGGACAACCGCTACACGGTCATCGCGTTCGCCAAGAACGTCTTCGATCAGCTGGGCTATGACGGCGGCGCCTCCGGCTCCCGCCTCACCGGCGTCTACTCGGCGGCCACCATCGCGGCGGCCGGCCTGACGCCGGGCCTCGCGGCGACCCTGCCGGGCGGCGGTTTCAACGCCGTGCAGCGCAACGCGACCTTCAACGGGATCGACACCACCTACAATCTGACCCCGCCGCGCACCTTCGGCGTCGAGGTCCAATACCGCTTCTAACCAACGCAGTTTCCGGGGACTTCCCCGGCCTGCCGAGACTTGGAGGGGCGCGTCCGCGAGGGCGCGCCCCTTGTTTTTGCGCTTGGCGCCGCCTTGTTTCTTTGGGGCGAATCTGTGGCGGCCATGCCGACTTTTTGAATATTGCGAGGCCGAAATGGCCAAAAGGCGTTGACGCTGCGCTAGCCCTACCGCAGGTTCGGCGAACAATAGGATCGGACGGCTGCGGATTCCACCGCAGAAACGCCCGACGCAAGCCGCCAAAAGCGCGGCAGGGAGAACGTTATGGGGGCAGGGGGCGGCCTTCAGGCTGAGCTCGCGGGCGTGAGAACGCTTCGCGGCGCTGTGGCTTGCGCGTCCTTCACCCGACCGAACCAATTGAAATCAAAGACGTCCATGGCGGCGCCGCCAGCCAGGCCCGCAGCCCCAAAGGCTGCGCGCCCGGTCGCCGAACATGGATCAACGCACAGGAAACATTGAGTTTAATCAAGGGCCTAGTCGGCCACTGGGGAGGTTACGTTGCAACACAAGGTTCGCCTTTTGGCGTCAAGCGCGCTGCTGATCGCCGCCGCTCTCGGATCATCCGCCCACGCCCAGTCGAAGTCCTCGACCACGGCGGCGGCCTCCAACACCATCGAGGAACTGGTGGTCACCGCCGAAAAGCGGAGCCAGAATCTGCAAGACGTGCCGGTGGCGATCACCGCGTTCACCTCCGCCAACCGTGACCTGATCGGCATCAACACCATCCAGGACATGACCAACTTCACGCCGGGTCTGGCCTACACCAGCGCCAATGACCGCGCCTCGCTCCGCGGCATCGGCCGTTTGTCGAACCAGCAGGCCCTGGCCACGTCCGTCGCGGTCTATGACGACGGCATCTTCACCAAATCCACGGTGACCGCCGGCAAGTCGCCGATCTTCACCGACCGGGTCGAGGTGCTGGCGGGCCCGCAAGGCACGCTGTACGGCCGCAACTCGATCGGCGGCGCGATCAACGTGATCTCCAAGCACCCGACCGAAGATCCCTACGCGGAAATCCGCGCCCGCTTCGAGAACTACCGCCACTTCCTGGTGGAAGCCGCGGTTTCCGGTCCGCTCGCGCCCGACCTGCAGTACCGCCTGGCGGGGAACTGGGAAAAGCAGAGCCAGGGCTATTTCACCAACATCGTTCCCGGCATGCCCACTGAAGGCAACGTGATCGACACCTACTTCATCGAAGGCCAACTGCAGGCGAAGTTCGGCGAGCACGCCGACGGCTGGATCAAGGCGGACATCGCCGGCTGGAACAACGGCGGCGGCGGACCGGGCGCGCGCGCCGGCTATTCGCCGGGGCCGTTCAACTTCGCCGAATTCGGCGGTCTGCTGGGGAACGCCGGGTTTGCCTGCTCCCCCGGCGGCGTGGTGACCCAGGTGGTCAACACCTCGCCGCTCGGCTGCGTCAACCCGGCCTCGAAGAATCCCCGCGATTTCGCGTCCAACATCCCGCAGAGCGTCTCGCTGGATGACACCTATATCATCAGCGCCAACTTCACCTGGCACGCCGACGGCTTCGACACGAAGTACATCGTCGGCGGCAACAACTACCACTACACGCTGATTTCGGACAACGGATCGGGGTCCATCTCCTCCTACGTCATTCCGATCAGCGGCACGGGCACCTGCTCGACGCTGTTCGTGACTCTGGGGGTCTGTACGCCTCTGAAGATCTTCCCGCGTTACGACCAGACCTATCAGGAGAACTTCCACAATATCAGCCACGAGATCGACTTCTCGTCGACCGGCAATGGCGCGCTGCAGTGGCTGGGCGGCCTCTACTACTACCGCGAGGGCATCCGGCAGCCGGAATATACGACCCTGCAGCAGCAGCCGCAGCTCTCCAACGGCTCGGCCGTGGTCGCCGCGGTGCCGTCGCTCATTCCCGGCGGGGCCGTCCCCCTGCCCTTCGCCAGCCGGCTGTTCGACGACCGCTCGTCGTTCCAGAACGAATCCTATGCGGTGTTCGGCCAACTCGACTGGAAGTTCACTGACAGCTGGAAGGCGACGCTCGGCCTGCGCTGGACCCACGACCACCTGTTCGGGCAGGAAGACAACCGCACCCTGTGCTTCGCCACCACGCCTTGCGGCACCACGCCGGAATCGCTGGGCAGCTTCACCCCGGTCGTCGACATCACCGCCTCGCTCGCCTACGGGCCGCTGCAGAGCCTGCTGGCCGGCGGTGCGCCGATTGCGCCGCCCAAGGGCGTGGTCGGTGGGGCTCACGCCACCACCGCCGGCGTCTGGTTCACGCCGGACGGCTACGGCCACCGCAAGTACGACCTTGAATCTCAGGCGACCACCGGCACCGCCGGCCTGCAGTGGGAGCCGACCAAGGACACCATGGTCTACGCCCGCTACAACCGCGGCTATAATGAAGGCGGCTGCGCCGTCGGCGTGACCACCACCCTCGGCTCGAACGCCTGCGTCGACCCCGAGCACGTCAACGACTACGAAGCCGGCATCAAGATGACGATCGGCCACAACCTGCAGGTCGACCTGGCGGGCTTCTACTACGACTTCCAGAACTACCAGGCCCCGCTGACCGTGGTGAACAACACCGGCGCCCTGGCGACCAGCGCCAGCGGCTATATCGACATCCCCAAGGCGGTGTCCGAGGGTATCGAGCTGGAGACCACCTGGACTCCGATCGACAACCTACGGATCCTGTTTACCTACGGCTACAACCCAACCCGCGTCACCGGCCTGACCAACGTGGTCGATCCGGCCGACCCGTTGGCCGTGCAGCCCGGCGCCAAGCCGGTGACGCCCGGCGCGCTGGTGAAGTGCACCGGCACCGGAAGCACGGTCACCGCGGCTAACCCGCTGCCGAACCCGCTCTGCGACAACAACACGGGCTTCGTGCAACGGCCGCAGAACCTCAGCGGCAATGAGCTGCCGCAGGCGGCGAAGAACAAGGTGGCGGTCAACTTCCTCTACACCTGGAACTTCGAGAAGGGTTCGCTGAGCCCGTCGGTCAGCTACGTCTGGCGCGACAAGCAGTACCCCAGCTTCTTCACGCGGGCCTACGACGCCTCGCCGTCGTGGGATCAGGTGGATGCGCGGATTACCTGGAAGGACAAGGACAACAAGTACACGGTGATCGCCTACGTCAAAAACATCGGCAACACCCTCGGCTACGACGGCGGCGCGGGTGGCGGGCGGAACAGCGGCCTCTACGCCAACAACGTCATCGCGGCGAGCCAGGGCACGAGCAACCCGATTGTCGCGGGCAATCCGGCCACGGCCACCACCACCAACGGCCTGCTCACCGGCACGGGCATCGGGCCGGGTTCGATCACCCAGTCCTACGTGATCACCCCGCCCCGGACCTACGGCATCGAACTGCAGTACCGCTTCTAGACCTTCTTAGAACTTCCGGTTCAGGGGGCGCGTCCGCAAGGACGCGCCCTTTGTATTTGTGGAGGAATTTAGCCTCATCGCGCTCGGCGAAGAGACCTGTCTACGATGTAAGATCAAAACCGTTGACGCCTCCCAGAGCCTACCCCACGGTCCCCGGACAAGGATCGGGCAGGCGCCGCGACCACGGCTCCAGGAAGTCCGACGACAAGTCGCGGGCGCGCGCGACGGGAGGACAGTATGGCGTCAAGCGTCAGGGCCGCAGCCTTCGGGCTTCATAGAGCCCAACGACCGTGAGCCTGTCGGTCGCACCGCCGCCGCTTCCAACGTCCATCAAGATCACCTACGGCGTCGGCTCGGTGGCCATGGGCGTGGTCCTGGCGGTCCTCTCCGCCTCGGTCGTGCAGCTCTACTTCAGCCGCGTGCTGGGCGTGCCAGCCATCTGGGTGGGGTCGGCGTTCCTGATCTCCATGGTGGCCGACGCGGTGATCGACCCCTTGATCGGGCAATGGACCGACAATCACCGGTCCAGGCTCGGACGGCGCCATCCCTTCATGTACGCCGCCGCCCTGCCGGCGGGCCTGTTCTTCTACATCCTGTGGCATGTGCCGGGCAGCCTCGGCGCCGGCGCGGTCTTCGCCTTCTCCATCGCCCTGATGCTGGGCGTGCGGCTTTCGCTGTCGCTCTACGAAGTGCCCTCCAACGCGCTCGCCCCGGAACTCGCGCCCGACTACGACCAGCGGACGTCGCTCTTCGCCTGGCGCTGGTTCTTCCTGGTCTTCGCCACCGCGGCGATGGAGTTCATCCTCTACGACGTGTTCCTGGCGAAGGGGCCGGCCAACCCCACCGGCGTCATGAACCGGGCGCGCTACGCCGAGTTCGGGACCCTGGGCGCGGCGGTGATGATCGTCTGCATCCTGGTGTCCTCGGCGGCGACCCACAACCGCATCCCCTACCTGCATCAGCCGCCGAAACGGCAGGTGACCTTCGCGGTGACGACGAAAGAGATCTTCGGCGCGGTCCTCAATCCGGCGCTGCTGTCGGTGATCATCGCCAACATCCTGGGCGGCGCCTCCTTCGGCATGCAGACGGGGCTCTCGACCTACTTCTATTTCGACCTTTGGCGGCTTTCGCCGCAGAACGTCGCCTATCTGGCGCCAGGCGGCCTGATCGCCTCAATGCTGGGTGTCTTCGCCGCGCCCGCCCTCTCCCGCAGATTCGGCAAGAAGACGACGATGATGTTCCTCTTCACCGTCACCCTGCTGGTGCAGCTGACGCCGATCTCGCTCAGGCTCCTGGGCCTGATGCCGCCCGACGGGACGCCGGCGCTGTTCGCCGCCCTCTTCGCCAGCGTGCTGCTCACCTACCTGCTGGCCCTGATGGGTCTGGTGGTCCTGTCTTCCATGGTCGCCGACGTGGTCGAAGACCAGGCGGTGAAATCCGGCACGCGGTCGGAAGGCGTGGTGTTCGCGACCAACGGGCTGGTGCCGAAGATCACCGCCGGGCTGGGCGCCTTCCTGGCGGGCGTCATGCTGACCCTTGTCCACTATCCGCTGGGCGCCGCGCCCGGGACGGTCCCCTGGGAGGACGTCCGGCGCCTGGCGATGCTCTATCTGCCGCTGCTGGCGCTGCTCACCGGCTCGTCGATCTGGGCGCTGAGCTTCTACAAGATCGACCGCGCGACCCACGAGGCGAACCTGGATCGCCTGCGCGAGGTCGCCGCGCTCGCGACGATCCAGGAGCCGCCGCTCTAAGGCCTAGCGCGAGAACAGGCCCATCATCAGCGGCCGCGCGAAGACCGCGGGCGCCGCCTTCTGGCCGACGTCCGGCACCCAGAAGGTGAGCTCGGCGCAGGCGTTGACCATGGCGTTCAGCATCTGGGCGGCCAGGAACGGGTCGACGGGCCGCACCGACCCCTCGGCGATGCCGTCGGAGATCATCGAGGCGAAGCGGTCGGAGACCTTGTCGCAGTGCTGCACCATCTGTCGGCGGATCTCCTCCGGCAGGGCGGCGAGCGCGGAGCTGCGCAACAAAGGTCCGTGTTCGGAGAGCTGGTATTCGGCCAAGGCGGCCGCGGCGCTGGAGAGCTTCGTCCACTGATCGCCCGGCAGGGTGAGCGACAGCCGCTGGACCCGGGTCATCACCTCGAAGGTGCGCTCGAAGCAGGCCACCACCAGGTCGTCCTTGGCGTCGTTGTGATGGTAGAAGCTGCCCTTGGTGACATTGAGCTCGGCCGAGATCTTGTCCACCGAGGCCCCGCGGTACCCCCGCGCGTTGATCAGCCGGGTGGCCGCCAGCAGGAAGGTCTCCCGGGCCATCTCCTGCCGGCCGCGCGGCGTGACCTCGGCCACCGGGACCGGCTGCGGCGCCCAGACCGAGCCGGCCGCGGCGAGCCCGCCGGTCAGGATGTCGTACATCCGCTCGCAGACCCGGCCGTAGTCCTCCGGATCGTATTTCGGCAGCCAGGCCGCGGCCCAGAACAGCTGGGCGAGCAGGAGTTGGGTCCTGGCCGTGCGCCGGCCCCGCGTCAGGCCATCGAACTCCGGCGCCTCGAACAGCTGCCGCAGCCGGCGGAACATCTTCATGTAGGCGGCGGAGACCTCGCCCCGTTGAGGCTGGGCGAGCGCGCGGATCTCGGAGAGCAGCGGCAGCGGCGCGACCTCGCCAAGCGCCGCGCGGCGCATCCGCTGCAGGTAGAGGTCGAGCAGGCAATGCAGGCGCTCGGCCGGCGTCGCCTTGGCCATGGCGACGTTGACGATCTCGCTCAGGCAGGCGACGCCGCGCATCATCACCGCGGCGGCCAGATCGTCCTTGCGCCGGAAATAGTAGGTGACGCTGGTGGTGGAGAGGCCGACCGCGGCGGCGGCGATCCCGAGCGTCAAACCCTTCACCCCGCGACTGTTCAACAGCTCGGTCGAGGTATCGAGAATCGACTCGCGCTTACGCTCGAACCGGTCCGTGGACTGGACCGCAACCTGAGCCATGTTTCGTTCCCAGCGTTTCTGTCGGGAACGTGTTTCATTCCCGTTATTTTGCGGAATTAGCGCATGGAATTCGCCGTCGCGCCAGCGACTTACGCATGCCCGACTTGAAGCAATCGACAGCGACGGCGCCGCTTGTTCGGCGATTGCGTTCTCTCAAATTCAGGTCTCGGAAAAGCCGAACGGCAGGCTGGTGCGGCGGATATCGTCGGGCAGGATCTGGCGGCCGATCGGGGGCTCCGAGCGCGCCGTGCATTCGGTCCGCTGGCAGAGCCGGCAGGTGACGCCGATGGGGGTCGCAGGCGCGTCTCCGGTAAGACCTCCAGCCGGCGCGCCCGCGGTGTAGATCAGCTTGCCGGCGTGCTCGGCCGCACAGCCGAGCGCGATGGCCCGCTCCACCCTGGGCGCCCCAAACGCGCCGCCGCCGGCGGTCACCGTGCGGGCGATGGAGAAGAACCGCTGGCCGTCGGGCAGCTCCAGCCACTGGGTGACAACCTCGCGGGGCGTGCGGAAGACGTGGTGGATCGACCACAGCGGGCAGCCGCCGCCGTGCCGCGCGAAGGGAAAGCCGGCCCCGTCCAGCCGCTTGGACACATTGCCGGCCGGGTCGACCCGGATGAAGAAGAACGGCACCCGCTCCTGGCCGGGCTTCTGCAGGGTGGTGAGCCGGTGCGCGGTCTGTTCGAAGGAGCAGCCGAACTGGCGGGCGAGCGCTTCCACGTCGTAGCGGCGGGCCTCTACCGCGCGCGCGAAGGCCGAATAGGGCATCAGGACCGCGGCGGCGGCGTAGCTGGCCAGCGCGCGCCGCGTCAGGCGCTCACCGCTTTCGCTGGCGAAACTGCCGCCCTCCAGCACCGCGTCGATCTCCGGCGCGAGCTCAAGATAGCAGAGCTGCAGCGCCAGCTGGAACGCCTGGCTGGCGGCGTCCAGGCTGTCGTCGAGCAGCACCTCCTGGCGGTGGCGGTCGAGACGGCGTGTCGAGCCGACCATGAAGCTCGCCGGAACGCGCCGCACCCGCAGCCCGTGGCGGGTCTGGAAATAGCTGGTGACGTTCTCGCGCGCGCCCACCTGCTGGGCCAGGCGTTCGGCCGCGTCGTCGAGCGTGGGGAAGCTGTTGCGCCGCGCCGCCAGGAACCGCCGCGACTCGGCCACGGGGTCCGACGCATCGTCGGCGTCTGCGCCGGCGGCGGCTGCGCCCCGGTCGGCGAAGGCGAGCTGGCCCTCCTGATAGGTGGTGTAGAGCCGCAAGAGCGCCTCGGTGACGCCCGGATAGTTGGTGGCCATGTCGGTGAGCTCGCCCGCCGCCCCATCGATGCCGGCGAACATCGGGTCCTTCAGCACCGCCTGCAGCCGCGCGGTGTCGTCCGCCGCGCCGCCGCCGAGGCTCCCCAGGTCGACGTCGTAGGTCTGGGCGAGCTTCAGCAGCAGGCCCGCGGTCAGCGGCCGGTTGTTGCGCTCAAGCAGCGCGATGTAGGAGGCCGAGACCTCTAGCGCCGCGGCCATGTCGGCCTGGGTCAGGCCAAGGTCGCGCCGCATCCGCCGAAGCCTGGGCCCCACATAGAGCCCGCGTTCCGTCGCCATAGGTCCGCCCACTGAGAACTTTACAGCCTTACAGCATAGTTCTGTAAAGTTTTACAGCTCAACCTTGCGCGGACTCGCCGCGGGGTGGCCTCGCGCGTTAGGGCCGAGGTCAAGTTCGAGGGTCTCCCCGCCTTCGACAGCATGGAAAACGCGTCATGGCCTATCAAGACCACATCATCGAGATGAGCCAGCTCATCAAGGGCAAGTCCGGCGCCTGGGACGGCATCAACGCCGAGGGCGTGGCCCGCATGCGGCTGCAGAACCGGTTCAAGACCGGCCTGGAGATCGCCAAATACACCGCCGGGATCATGCGCGAGGACATGGCCGCCTATGACGCCGACCCCGCCAACTACACCCAGAGCCTCGGCTGCTGGCACGGCTTCGTCGCCCAGCAGAAGATGATCTCGATCAAGAAGCACTTCGGCTCGACCAAGGGGAAGTACATCTACCTCTCGGGCTGGATGGTCGCCGCCCTGCGCTCCGACTTCGGGCCGCTCCCCGACCAGTCGATGCACGAGAAGACCTCGGTGCCGGCGCTGATCGAAGAAATCTACACCTTCCTCAAGCAAGCCGACGCGCGTGAGCTCTCCCTGCTGTTCCGCGACCTCGACGCGGCCCGCGCCGCCGGCGACGCCAAGAAGGAACAGAAGCTGATCGACGCCATCGACGGCTTCGAGACCCACGTGGTCCCGATCATCGCCGACATCGACGCCGGCTTCGGCAACGCGGAAGCGACCTATCTGCTGGCCAAGAAGATGATCGAGGCGGGCGCCTGCGCCCTGCAGATCGAAAACCAGGTCTCCGACGAAAAACAATGCGGCCACCAGGACGGCAAGGTCACCGTCCCGCACGAGGACTTCCTGGCCAAGGTGCGCGCCTGCCGCTACGCCTTCCTGGAGTTGGGCGTCGACAACGGCGTCATCGTCACCCGCACCGACAGCCTGGGCGCAGGCCTGACCAAGCAGATCGCCGTCAGCCACCAGCCGGGCGACCTGGGCGACCAGTACAACGCCTTCCTCGACTGCGAGGAGATCTCGCCGGCCGACATGAAGAACGGCGACGTGGTGCTGAACCGTGGCGGCAAGCTGCTGCGGCCCAAGCGCCTGCCGTCCAACCTCTTCCAGTTCCGCGCCGGCACCGGCGAGGACCGCTGCGTGCTCGACTCGATCACCTCGCTGCAGAACGGCGCGGACCTGCTGTGGATCGAGACCGAGAAGCCGCATATCGAGCAGATCGCCGGCATGATGGACCGCATCCGCGCCGTCATCCCCAACGCCAAGCTCGCCTACAACAACAGCCCCTCCTTCAACTGGACGCTGAACTTCCGCCAGCAGGTCTATGACGCCTGGGCCAAGGCTGGGAAGGACGTGTCCGCCTACGACCGCGAAAAGCTGATGAGCGTCGACTATGACTCGACCGCGCTCGCCATCGAGGCCGACGAGAAGATCCGCACCTTCCAGGCGGACGCCGCCAAGCGGGCCGGCATCTTCCACCACCTGATCACGCTGCCGACCTACCACACGGCCGCGCTCAGCACCGACAACCTGGCCAAGGAGTACTTCGGCGACCAGGGCATGCTGGGCTACGTCAAGAAGGTCCAGCGCGAGGAGATCCGCCAGGGCATCTCCTGCGTGAAGCATCAGAACATGTCGGGCTCCGACATCGGCGACGACCACAAGGAATATTTCGCGGGCGAGGCGGCGCTCAAGGCCGGCGGCGCGCACAATACCATGAACCAGTTCGCCTAAGACGGCGGAACTCGGTCGACCAGACTTGGCTCCCGCCGCAAGGCGGGGGCCTTTCTTTTCTTCAGCGCGGCTGCTTTCTGAGCGCAACGCCCCCTTGAACGCCTGCGGTCATCCCATGGACATCTCTCCCAAGCTTTCGGTCGACGACATCCTGGCCCGTTTCGTCGAGGACGAACTGTTGCCCGGGACCGAGGTTGGCGCCGCGACCTTCTGGTCGGCGCTGGAATCGATCCTCGCCGACTTCACGCCGCGCAACGCCGCCCTGCTAGCGCGCCGCGATGAGCTGCAGGCCCAGATCGACGCCTGGTGGCGCGCGCGCGAGGGCCAGGCCTTCGACGTCGCCGAGGAGACCGCCTTCCTGCGCGAGATCGGCTATCTGCAGCCCGAACCCGCGCCGTTCGAGATTTTGACGACCGGTGTCGATCCGGAGATCGCCAGGCTCGCCGGGCCGCAGCTGGTGGTGCCGGTCTCCAACGGCCGCTTCGCGCTGAACGCCGCCAACGCCCGCTGGGGCAGCCTCTACGACGCCCTCTACGGCACCGATGCGCTCAGCCCCCCGACCGGCAAGGGCGGCTATGACCGGCAGCGCGGCGGCCAGGTGATCGCCTACGCCAAGGCCTTCCTCGACCGCGCCGCGCCGCTCTCGACCGGCAGTCACGCGGACGCGGTCGGCTATATCGTCGGCCACGGCGGCCTGATCGTCCAGCTGGCCGGGGGCCAGGAGACGGCGCTGGCCGATCCGATCCAGTTCGTCGGCTGGCGAGGCGAGACCACCGCGCCGCAGGCGGTGCTGCTGGTTCACAACAGCCTGCACCTGGAAATCCAGATCGACCGCAGCCATTCGATCGGCAAGGACGATGCGGCGGGCGTCGCCGACGTGCTGGTCGAGGCCGCGCTCACCACCATCCAGGACTGCGAGGACTCCGTCGCCGCCGTGGACGCTGAGGACAAGGTCGGCGTCTACCGCAACTGGCTGGGCCTGATGCGCGGCGACCTCACCGCGACCTTCTCCAAGGGCGGCAAGACCGAGAGCCGCGCGCTCGCCGAGGACCGGGTCTATTCGACCCTTCGCGGCAGCCTGACGCTTCCTGGCCGTTCCCTGATGCTGGTGCGCAATGTCGGCCACCACATGACCAACGACGCCGCGCGCTATGCGGGCGAGCCGGCCTTCGAGACCGTGGTCGACGCGCTGGTCACCGTCACCGCCGCCCTGCATGACCTGAAGAGCGATGGCCGCAACTCCACCGCCGGCTCGGTCTATGTGGTGAAGCCGAAAATGCATGGGCCCGACGAGGTCGCGCTGGCGGTGCGGCTGTTCGGCCTTGTGGAGGAGGCGCTCGGCCTCGCGCCCAACACCGTTAAGCTCGGCGTCATGGACGAGGAGCGCCGCACCAGCGCCAACCTGGCGGCCTGCATCCACGCCGCGCGCGAGCGGATCGTGTTCATCAACACCGGCTTCCTCGACCGCACGGGCGACGAGATCCACACGGCGATGGAGGCCGGCCCGGTGGTGCGCAAGGACGCCATCAAGGCCGAACCCTGGCTGCCCGCCTACGAGAAGCGAAATGTCGAGATCGGCCTGGCCACGGGCTTCCCGGGCCGCGCCCAGATCGGCAAGGGCATGTGGGCCGCGCCCGACATGATGGCCGCCATGCTGGCCGCCAAGATCGGCCACCCCAAGGCCGGCGCCAACACCGCCTGGGTGCCCTCGCCGACCGCGGCGGTGCTGCACGCCCTGCACTATCACGAGGTCGACGTGCCGGCGCTGCAGGCGCGGATGGCCAAGGCCGGCGCGAAGACGGGCACGGACGAACTGCTCACTCCGCCGCTGGCGAAGTCCAACTGGAACGCCGCCGACGTTCAGGAGGAGCTCGACAACAACGCCCAAGGGATCCTCGGCTATGTGGTCCGCTGGATCGACCAGGGCGTCGGCTGCTCCAAGGTGCCGGACATCCACGACGTCGGCCTGATGGAGGATCGCGCGACCCTGCGCATCTCCAGCCAGCACATCGCCAACTGGCTGCATCACGGCGTCTGCAGCGAGGCCCAGGTGCGCGAGACCCTGACCCGGATGGCCAAGGTCGTGGACGCCCAGAACGCGGGTGATCCGGCCTACACGCCGATGAGCCCGGACCCGGCGAGGAGCGTCGCCTTCCAGGCCGCGCTCGACCTGGTCTTCCAGGGCCGCGCCCAGCCCAACGGCTACACCGAGCACATCCTCAGCGCGCGGCGCCGTGAGCGGAAAGCCCAAATCGCCGGCTGAGGCGTTGGCGGCCTAGAGCCCGCCGGCGAGCGCCAGCGCCACGCCGCCATCCACTGCGATGGTGTCGCCCACCACATAGTCGCCGGCCGGGCTCGCCAGATAGATCGCCGCGCAGGCCATGTCCTCGTCCTTGCCGATGCGGCGCGAGGGGATTCGCTTGGCCACGGCCTCGCCTTCGTCGCGGGCCACGCGGTTCATCTCCGACGCGAAGGCGCCGGGCGCGATCGCGGTGACGCAGATGTGGTCGGCGATCAGCGTCGCGGCCATCCGGCGGGTCAGGTAGATGAGCCCGGCCTTGGAGGCATGGTAGCTGTAGGTCTCCTGCGGATTGAGCCGGATGCCGTCGATCGAGGCGATGTTGATCACCTTCGCCGGCCGCTCATGCGTACCGGCCTTCTTCAGCGCGCTGTGCAGGGCCTGCGTGAGGAAGAACGGCGACTTCAGGTTCAGATTCAACACCTTGTCCCAGCCGCTCTCCGGGAACTCATCGAACGCTGCGCCCCAGGCCGCGCCGGCGTTGTTGACCAGGATGTCGAGCTTGTCCTCGTGGTCCAGATAGCGGCCGACGAACGACTTGATCCCCTCCATCGTCGACAGGTCCTGCGGGAGCGAGATGCAGTTCTCGCCGAGCTCCGCGGCGGTCTCATCGCATTGGCCGGCCTTGCGCGAGGTGATGTAGACCTTCGCGCAGCCCGCCTCGAGGAAGCCGCGGGCGATCATCTTGCCGATGCCCCGCGAGCCGCCGGTGACGATGGCGGTGCGGCCCTTCAGAGAGAACATGTCGAGCATCATGAGCGCTTCCCCGTTTGGTTGACGCGGCGAGCGCCGCTGTAGGCTTCCCAGACCCCTCGCACATTTGACTTGGAAGGGTCCAGCGGGGTCTGTAACAAGCGTTTGAATTTCGGGGCCGCCACCCCATTTTAGCGAGCGGTCCGCCAGCCATAGGGATGCTTCAGGCCATGACCGAGATCAATGCGGTGACCACGCTGACGCGCGACGGCGACATCGCCGTCATCACGCTGAACTCCCCGCCGGTGAACGCGCTCTCGGCCAAGGTCCGCGAAGGCCTGTTCGAGGGCTTCAAGGCCGCCGGCGCGTCCGACGCCAAGGCGATCGTGCTGATCTGCGAAGGCCGCACCTTCATCGCCGGCGCCGACATCAGCGAGTTCGGCGGCGCCATGGCGGGCCCGAGCCTCTTCGATGTGCAGGACATGATGGAGGGCTCGCCCATCCCCGTCGTCGCCGCGATCCATGGCACGGCGCTGGGCGGCGGCCTGGAGGTCGCGCTCTGCGCCCACTACCGCGTCGCTGTCCCGTCCGCCCGCGTCGGCCTGCCGGAGGTGGCGCTCGGTCTCCTGCCCGGCGCCGGCGGCACGCAACGCCTGCCGCGCATCGTCGGCGTCGAAGCCGCGCTCGACATGGTCACCTCCGGCCGCCATGTGCCGGCCAAGCAGGCGCTGGCCATGGGCCTGGTCGACGAGCTGGTGGAAGAGGGCAAGCTGCTGGAAGGCGCGCTGGCCTTCGCCAGCAAGGCGGTCGCCGAGAACAAGCCGCTGGTGAAGGTGCGCGACAACAACGCCAAGCTCGAGGCCGCCAAGGGCCATCCGGAAATCTTCGCCGATTTCCGCAAGGCCAATGCGCGCAAGTTCCGCGGCTTCATGGCCCCGGAAAACAACATCAAGGCGGTCGAGGCGGCGGTGAATTCGGCCAGCTTCGACGAGGGCCTGAAGGCCGAGCGCAAGCTCTTCACCGAGCTGATGATGGGCGCCCAGTCGGCGGCCCAGCGCTACTATTTCTTCGCCGAACGGCAGGCGAACAAGATCCCCGACGTGCCGGACGACACGCCGATCCGCCCGATCAAGAAGGTCGGCATCCTGGGCGCCGGCACCATGGGCGGCGGCATCGCCATGAACTTCCTCAACACCGGCATCCCGGTGACCATCGTCGAGGTGCAGGAAGCCGCTTTGGAACGCGGCCTCGCCACGATCCGCAAGAACTACGAGCGCTCGCGCACCGCCAAGCCAGAGGAGACCGAGGCGCGGATGGCGCTGCTCTCCGGCTCGCTGGACTTCGAGAAGCTCGCCGACTGCGACCTGATCATCGAGGCCGTCTTCGAGCGGATGGACATCAAGAAGGACATCTTCGCCCGCCTGGACAAGGTGGCCAAGCCCGGCGCCATCCTGGCGTCGAACACCAGCTACCTCGACATCGACGAGATCGCTTCGGTGACCAGCCGGCCTGGGGACGTGATCGGCCTGCACTTCTTCTCGCCGGCCAATGTCATGAAGCTGCTGGAGATCGTGCGCGGCGAGAAGACCGCCAAGGACGTCATCGCCACCTCGATGAAGCTCGCCAAGCAGATCGGCAAGATCGCGGTCCTGGCCGGCGTGTGCCCAGGCTTCATTGGCAACCGGATGCTCTCCCAGCGACAGCGTGAGGCCCAAAAGCTGGTCATGGAAGGCGCCATGCCCTGGGACATCGACCGGGTGCTCTACGACTTCGGCTTCCCCATGGGCCCGTTTGCGATGAGCGATCTGGCCGGCCTCGACATCGGCTGGGTGAAGGAGAACTCCAAGGGCGAGACCATCCGCGACGTGCTCTGCGAGATGGACCGCCGCGGCCAGAAGACCGGCGCGGGCTACTACGACTACGACGAAAAGGGCGCCGCCAAGCCCAGCCCCGTCACCGAGAAGATCATCAACGACTTCATCGTCAAATCGGGCGCCAACCCGCGCAAGATCGGCGACGAGGAGATCCTCGAACGCTGCGTCTATCCGATGATCAACGAGGGCGCGAAGATCCTCGAAGAGGGCAAGGCGATCCGCCCCTCCGACATCGATGTGGTCTGGATCAACGGCTACGGCTGGCCGGTCTACCGCGGCGGCCCGATGCACTACGGCGACCAGGTCGGCGCGGACAAGGTGCTGGCCAAGATGAAGGAATTCCAGGCGACCATGGGCGAGGCGTTCAAGCCCTCGGCGCTGCTCGAGAAGCTGGTCGCCGAGGGCAAGAAGTTCTCCGACCTCAAGGCCTAACTCCTCCCCGAAAGCAGGACACTCCCCATGCGTGAAGCCGTCATCGTCGCCGCCCGCCGGACCCCCATCGGCAAGGCCTACCGCGGCGCGTTCAACAACACCTATGGCGCGACGCTGGGCGGTCACGCCATCGCCGCGGCGATCGAGCAGGCCGGCATCGACCCGGGCGAGGTCGATGACATCGCCATGGGCTGCGCCCTGCAGCAGGGCACGACGGGCAACAACATCGCCCGCCAGGCGGCGCTGCGGGCGGGCCTTCCCAACACCGTCGCCGGCATGACCATCGACCGCCAGTGCAGCTCCGGCCTGATGGGTGTCGCCACCGCCGCCAAGTACATCATCAACGACGGCGCCCCGATCGCCATCGGCGCCGGCATCGAGTCGATCAGCCTGGTTCAGAACGGCCACATCAACGGCTTCATGGCCGTCGATCCGTGGCTGAAGGAGAACGTGCCCGAACTCGGCACCTCGATGATCGAGACCGCCGAGATCGTCGCCGAGCGCTACGGCGTCAGCCGCGAGGCGCAGGACGAATACGCCCTCCAGTCGCAGCAGCGCACCGCCCAGGCCCAGTCGGAAGGCCGCTTCGACCGGGAGATCGCGCCCATGACCACGGTCATGAAGGTGCTGGTCAACAAGGAGACCGGCGAGACGGCGGATAAGGAAATCACCATCGGCGCCGACGAGGGCAACCGCCCGCAGACGACGCTCGCCGACCTGCAGAAGCTTACACCCGTGTTCAAGGGCGGCCGCTACGTCCAGGAGGGCAAGTACGTCACCGCCGGCAACGCCAGCCAGCTCTCCGACGGCGCCGCAGCGGTGGTGCTGATGGAGCGCAAGGAAGCCGAGAAGCGTGGCCTGGAGGCGCTGGGCGCCTATCGCGGCATGGCCGTCGCCGGCTGCGGCCCGGAGGAGATGGGCATCGGCCCGGTGTTCGCGATCCCGAAACTGCTCGAGCGCAACGGCCTGACCATCGACGACATCGACATCTGGGAGCTGAACGAGGCCTTCGCGAGCCAGGTTCTCTATTGCCGCGACAAGCTCGGCATCGACCCGGCGAAGTACAACGTCTCCGGCGGCTCGATCTCCATCGGCCATCCCTACGGCATGACCGGCGCCCGCTGTACCGCCCACCTGATGTATGAGGGCAAGCGCCGCAAGGCCAAGTACGGCGTCGTCACCATGTGCGTCGGCGGCGGCATGGGGGCTGCGGGGCTGTTCGAGATTTTCTAATCTGGATCCTCCCCATTGGGGGAGGTGGCTCGGTGCGTAGCGCCGAGACGGAGGGGGTTTCATCCGCGGCGGATGGACCGTGGGTGCAACCCCCTCAGTCAGTCTTCGCTGACAGCTCCCCCTCAATCGCGCTCCGCGCTGGGGGAGCATCTCTGGGGCAGCATCTTAAGTTGGACGCGCCCTCCTGGGCGCTCTCCGCCTTAAATCTCACGGCAGATGCGAGCCTTCCGGTCTCGGCAAGTCAAGGACGCGCTCTTCGGCGCGCCGCGTCGCGGCCGGGCAAAGCCCGATCCTTGAGTTGCCGAGACCGGAAGGCAAACTGGCCGCCAGGAGATCTATGGCTCGGTCCGTCCGATGGACTAGACTCGGACAAATGGACGGTGCGCCAACATACAAGATCGAAGAGTTAGCCGGATCACGCTGGTGGTGGCTGCTGTTTGCACCTTCCATCGCGCTCTGCCTAAGCGCGCTCGTAGTTGTCCGCGAAGGTCTGCATGACGTCACCATTGGCGATCGAGAACTAGTGGCATCAGCCCGCGTCACTTCCTATGACCCCGAGAACCACCTCTACAGCTACGTCTTCACATATGGAGAGGGGCAGTACGCGGGTAACGGCCATCCATTGGACGGAACCCTTAGGGTCGGCCAGCAGACACCAACCTACTTTGACCCCATCGCACCGCAGGACAACGCTCTGATCGATTTCAGGAGCAGCGGGCGAAGCACCCTGTTCGGGCCGACGTGGCTCCTGGGCGTCTGCGCGATTGCTCTTGTGGTTTTCCCGCTGAAACTCAGGCAGCGCGCGCTGGCGGCCACCTCGCCCCTAGCTCACCCCTCCGCGTCGATCTGAGCGAACGTCAGCCCCTTGGTCTCCTTCGCGAGCAGCACCGCCACGAAGCTGACCGCGCACGACCCCGCCAGGTAGATCGAGATCGGCAGGGACGAGTGGTAGTGCTTGAACAGCGCCAGCGAGATCAGGGGCGCCCAGGACCCGCCGACGATCGAGGTCACCTGGTAGCAGAGCGAGGCGCCGGAATAGCGGATCCGGGTCGGGAAGAGCTCGGCGATGAAGGCGCCCTGCGGACCGTTCATGGCGGAGTGCACGGTGACGCCGACGGCCATCGCCAGGATGATCAGGGCCGGGCTTCGGGTCTCCAATAGCGGGTAGAAGGCGAAGGCCCAGACGATCAGGCCCGCGGCGCCGAAGCCATAGACCGGCCGCCGGCCGATCCTGTCCGAGAGCCAGCCCCAGAGCGGCATGGTCAGCGCCCCCAGCGCCGCGCCGACGAGCACCCCGTTCAGGGCCACGCTGCGCGACAGGTGCAGCATCTCGGTGATGTAGGTGATGCCGAAGGCGGTCATCAGGTAGAAGCTGATATTCTCCCCGAACTTCAGCCCGCCGCCCAGCACTACCTGCCAGGGCCGGCGCTTCAGGGTCTCCAGCACCGGCGCGCTGTGCGCCTGCGCCGCCTCCAGCGCCGCCTCGAACACCGGCGTCTCCTCCAGCGAGGCGCGCACCCACAGGCCAATGACGATCAGCACGACCGACAGCAGGAACGGGATGCGCCAGCCCCAGGCCAGGAAGTCCTCGGGCTTCAGCGTCGCCGCCAGGATCGCCAGCACCAGCGTCGCCAGGAAGTTTCCGAACCCGCCGCCGGCCTGGGTGAAGCCGGTCCACAGGCCGCGGCGCTTGGCGTCGCCGAATTCCGCCGACATCAGGATCGCGCCGCCCCACTGGCCGCCCAGGCCAAAGCCCTGCGCGAGCCGCAGGATCACCAGCATGATCGGCGCGGCGATCCCGGCCTGGCTGTAGGTCGGCAGGACGCCGATCAGGAAGGTCGCCACCCCCATGATCAGCATGCTGATGGTCAGGATCGTCTTGCGGCCCACCCGGTCGCCGTAGTGGCCGAAGATCACCCCGCCGAACGGCCGCGCCAGGAAGCCGACGCCATAGGTCGCAAACGCCAGCATCGTCCCGGTGAGCGGGGTGGAGCTGGTGAAGAACACCTTGCCGAACACCAGGGCGGCGGCCGAGCCATAGAGCAGGAAGTCATACCACTCGACCGTCGTGCCGATGGCGCTGGCGAAGATCACCTTGCCGCCCAGGCGCGGCTTAGTGGGCGCAGCGTCCGCTGTGACCGCGCTCATTTTAACGCGTCGATTTCGGCGAAGGTCAGGCCCTTGGTCTCCCGGGCCTTGAGGGCGGAAAACGCGCTGATCGCGCCGGCGATGGCCAGGTAGATCGCGATCGGGACCCAGGACTTGAAGCGGTCCAGCAGCGCCAGTGCGATGATCGGGGCGAGCGAGCCGGCGAAGATCGAGGTGCCCTGGTAGGCGAGCGAGGCGCCGGAATAGCGCATCCGCGTCGGGAACAGCTCGGCGATGAACGCCGCCTGCGGGGCGTACATCAGCGCGTGGCAGACCAGGCCGCCGATCATGGCCAGCACGATGAGCGGCGTCTGGCCGGTGTCGATCAGGCGGAAAAAGACAAAGCCCCAGCCGGCGATGCCGACCGCCCCCAGGACATAGAGCGGACGTCTGCCCACCTTATCGGAAAGCGCCGCGAAGATTGGGATCAGCACCACCTCAACCGCCGTGCCGATCAGCATGGCGTTCAGCGCCTGGGACCGCGTCAGGTGCGCGTGGTCGACGATGTAGGTCAGGCCGAAGGTGGTGACGACATAGAAGCTGATGTTCTCGGCGACCCGCAGGCCCGCCCCGATGGCGATGCCGCCCGGCCGTTCGCGGATGGCGTCCATCATCGGCGCCTTGGGCGGCGCGCCGGCGTCGTCCAGCGCCTGCTGGAAAAGCGGGCTCTCGGCCAGGCTGATCCGCACCCAATAGCCGATCAGCACCAAGACGCCCGACAGCAGGAACGGCACGCGCCAACCCCAGGCCAGGAAGTCGGCGTTGGACTGGATCGCCGACATGATCGCCAGGACCGCGGCGGCCAGCAGGTTGCCGGCTGGAACCCCCGCCTGCGGCCAGCCGGCCCAGAAGCCGCGCCGGCGCGCGTCGCCGTATTCGGTGACCATCAGCACCGCGCCGCCCCACTCGCCGCCGACCGCGAAGCCCTGCACCAGCCGCAACAACACGAGCCCCAGCGGCGCGAGCAGCCCCACCTGGGCGAAGGTCGGCAGGACGCCGATCAGCATGGAGGATCCGCCCATCAGGAGCAGGCTCAGCATCAACAGCTGCTTGCGCCCGATCCGGTCGCCGAAGTGGCCGAAGATCAGCCCGCCCAGCGGCCGCGCCGCGAAGCCGAGCGCATAGGTCGCGAAGGACAGCATGATGCCCGTGGCGTGCTCGGCCTTGGGGAAGAACAGCTTGCCGAACACCAGCGCCGAGGCCGAGCCGTAGAGGAAGAAGTCGTACCACTCGATGGTGGTGCCGATCATCGAGGCGGCCACCACCTTGCGCAGACTGGCGATGGGCGCGGGCGTCCCGGCGGATGCGGTGGTCAACGAAATTCCCTCCCGAAGGCCCGCTCTGGCGGCGGGCTTGGAGGGTGCAGATGACCGCGAACGGTCGGCGCTTACAAGAGCGGGGCGCCGCTAGGCGAAATCCCTCGCCAGTTCGGCGCGTGTCGCGGGCGTCAGGCCGGCCAGGTGGCTGTACTGCTCGTGGTCGCAGCCGATCAGGATCTGGGTCGCCGGATCGCGGAACCGGGCGATCTGATCGGGGGTCAGGACGAAGCGCAGGAAGTGGACCGACGAGGTCTTGCCGTCCTCGCGGGTGCGCTCGACGTCGCCCTCCGGCTCGCCCGTCGCGCGGGTCTCGCCGACCTGGATGAAGAAGCGGTCCTCGACGCCGCCCAGACGGCTGAGCGCGGCCTCGCGCCGGACCTCGTCGTCGATCTCGAACATCACCGTCGCCACGAGTTCCGACCCTTGCGGGATCAGCGGATTGTAGGCGGCGAGCTCGTCGGGGACCTGCTCGGCGCCGCCGCGCTCGGTGAGCAGCATCTCCTGCACCTGGAAGAGCATGGTGTCGTAGTTCTCGAAGATGAAGGTGCAGATCGGTCCAAGCGGCACGCGGCGCAGGCGCTTGACCGGCAACAGCGCCGCGCGGCGCTCCCGCCGCTCCTTGGCGTAGTCGGCGTCGGGGATCAGGTCGGCGGGGGTTATCTGGCGGGCGGCGGCGGGCATGCTGTTTCTCAGAGCGCGTAAGCGCGGGCGAAAATTTCGATCGGGTGCGCCTGGCGCGGCGCAGCATGGGCCTCGGCGGAGGTCTCGGCGACCATCAGCTGGCCCAGGTGCTTGCAGGCCAGCGGGCAGTCCGAGCAGAGATTGTCCGTCGCCTTCTGCGCGGCCTGGCGCGCGGCCGGGCGGCCCACCTTGTTGGCGACCGCGTGCGTGGCCTTCATCACCCCGAAGGTGCCGCCGTGGCCGGAGCAGCGCTCCACCAGCTCGACCCGGGTGTCAGGGATCAGGCGCAGCATCTCGGCGGACTTGGCGCCCATGTTCTGCGCCCGGGCGTGGCAGGCGTGGTGCAGGGTGACGCCGCCCTCGACGGGGGTCAGGCCGGGCGCCAGGCCGAAGCTCTTCTGCAGGTCCACGACATATTCGCAGATGTCCTTGGTCGCCGCGGAGAGCGTCACGACCGCCTTGTCAGCCGGCTCGATCAGCGGCCACTCGAACTTCATCATCAGGCCGCAAGAGGCGGTGAGCGCGACCACGTCATAGCCGTCGGCGATATAGGGCGCGAAGACTGCCGCCACGCGGCCCGCGCGGCCGGCGACGTCGGCCAGGTCCCCGGCTTCCAGCTGCGGCATGCCGCAGCATTCCGGATAGACCAGCTTCACCTCGACGCCCTGCAGGGCCAGGACCTTGGCCGCGGCGACCGCCGTGTCGGGTTCGTTGTAGTCGACGAAGCAGGTCGCATAGAGCGCAACCTTGCGCTGGCCGAACGCAGGGCCCGCGGGGTTGGGCGCCAGTGGGTTCTTCAGCCGGTCGGTCGCCGTGCGCGAATGGTACTTGGGCAGCTCCGCCTCGGCGTCGATCTGGGCGATCGCCTCCAGCAGTTTGCGCAGCGGCGTGTTCGCCCGCGCGCTCATGGCGTTGACGACGCCGGCGAAGGGCTTGGCGAGCTTGCCGTTGCGGTCGGTCTTGCCCAGCTGTTCGCGCACGAACTCCCGGTGGCCGGCTTTCCGCTTGGCGGCGCGGTAGCGCAGGATCAGGTGGGGGATGTCGATGTCGAAGGGGTGCGGCGGGACGTATGGGCACTTGGTCAGGAAGCACATGTCGCAGAGCGTGCAGGCCTCATCGACCTTGGCGTAGTCGCTCTTCGGCACGCTATCGAGCTCGCCGGTCTTGCTCTCGTCGATCAGGTCGAAGAGCCGGGGAAAGCTGTCGCACAGGTTGAAGCAGCGGCGGCAGGTGTGACAGACGTCGAACTGACGCTCCATCTCCGCCTCGACCGCGGCGAGGTCGTAATAGGCCTCGTCCTGCCAGGCGATGGGATGGCGGAACGGCGCGTCGAGGCTGCCCTCGCGCGGGGGACCGGCGATCGATGATTTGCCGTCTTCGCTCATGCGTCCCGTCCCAAGCGAGCTGTCATCCCGGTTTGGCGGCACGCCAAGACCGGGACCCATAAACGCTTACTTCGAAGGCTTCGCTCGGCGCCGCCGCGGACCGCCTGCGACGCCGAGTCTATGGGTCCCGGTCTTCGGCTGCGCCGAAACCGGGATGACACCGATGGTTAGTCCAGCGTATCGAGCGCGCGCTGGAAGCGGCCGGCGTGGGACTTCTCGGCCTTGGCCAGCGTCTCGAACCAGTCGGCGATCTCGTCGAAGTTCTCGTCGCGGGCGGTGCGCGCCATGCCCGGGTACATGTCGGTGTATTCGTGGGTCTCGCCGGCGATGGCGGCCTTCAGGTTGAGCGCAGTGCCGCCGATCGGGAGGCCCGTGGCGGGGTCGCCGACGGCTTCCATGAACTCCAGGTGGCCGTGCGCGTGGCCGGTCTCGCCCTCAGCCGTCGAGCGGAACACGGCGGCCACGTCGTTGTAGCCTTCCACGTCGGCCTTCTGCGCGAAGTAGAGGTAGCGCCGGTTCGCCTGGCTCTCGCCCGCGAAAGCGGCCTTGAGGTTGTCGAGGGTTTTGCTGGTGGCCAGGCTCATCGTCGTCTCCTTTGGCGGTCCGCCGGCCGGCGCCGGCGCTAAGTCATCTCAATGCCTGACTATGGCGGCCCAGGGACAATAGAGATAATCGTTTTATTCTATCGAGAGCATCGAGCTGATCTGTCCGGAACCGAGCCCTTGCGGCCGGGTTAGCCCTGGAGCAACCGGAGGCCCAGCCATGACCGACAAATCCAAGATTCAGGGCGAGGGCGACTACGCCGCCGCCCGCAAGTTCGACGCCGAGGAACGCGCCTTCGTTGAGAAGGGCGGCATCGAGGAGAAGGCTCGGGCGGCCGAGGCCGCGCTGGACGGGCCGGAGGGCGAAGAGCTGGAACGCGCGCGCAAGGAAACCGGCGAGCGCGGCGCGTCGCCGAAGGCCTGATCGAGATTCAAATTCAACCATCTGGTTGACAATTGGCGGGGGCCGTCTAACTATCAACCACATGGTTGAATTACACACAGCCCCGGCCGCCCAGCTCGACGCCGTCTTCCACGCCCTGGGGGACGCGACGCGCCGGCGGATGCTGCGCGACTTGTCGGACGGCGAGCGCAGCGTCGGCGAACTGGCCGCGCCCTTCGACATGTCGCTGGCCGCAGCCTCGAAGCACATCAAGGCGCTGGAGAAGGCCGGCCTCGTCCGCCGCCAGGTCCGGGGGCGCACCCACCTCTGCCGACTGGAGCCGCGCGCGCTGGAGGACGCCCACGAATGGATCGCCTTCTACGAACGCTTCTGGACCGCGCGCCTGGACGTCCTCGAAGGCCTGCTGCGCCAAGGCGGGGCCCAGAACCCGTTCAACCAGACCCCGCCCAAAACGCCTGAAGGAGACAATTCATGACCGACACCGTCACCCGCGGCGCCTTCGGCGAGCGGATCGACCCGGCCGCGGTGCGGCTGGAGCGGATGCTGCCCGGCCCCATCGAGCGCGTCTGGGCCTATCTCACGCAGAGCGATCTGCGCGGCCAATGGCTGGCGGTCGGCGACATGGACCTGCAGGTCGGCGGCAAGGTCGACCTGACCTGGCGCAACGACGAGCTGACCGGCCACAAGGAGGAACGCCCGGCCGGCGTCGAAGCCCTGCACCGCCAGGAGAGCCAGGTGATCCGCGTCGAGCCGCCGCGCCTCCTGAGCTTCGGCTGGGCCGGCGGCAGCGACGTCACCTTCGAGCTGGAGCCCCGGGGCGAGGAGGTGAAGCTCACCGTCACGCACCGCCGCGCCCGCGACCGCAGCCAGCTGCTGGGCGTCTCCGCCGGCTGGCACGCCCATCTGGACGTGCTGGCGGCCCGCCTGGAGGGCCACGACCCGCAGCCCTTCTGGCAAACCTGGACAGAGCTTCGCGCGGCCTACGACCAGCGCCTGGCCTAGCCGCCCGCCAAACACCCAACACCGCCGTGACCACCAGCAACAGAGAGGTTCGCTATGCAGACTCATGTCGTATCGCCGGAGGCCTGGGCCGCCGCGCGCGAGGAGATGCTCGTCAAGGAAAAGGCCTTCATACAGGCGAAGGACGCGCTCTCCGCCGAACGCCGTCGAATGCCCTGGCAGGCCGTTGAGGCCGACTACCTGTTCGATGGCCCCGACGGCAAGGTGAGCCTGCTCGACCTCTTCGAAGGCCGCCGCCAGCTGGTCGTCTACCGCGCCTTCTTCGAGCCCGGGGTCTACGGCTGGCCCGATCACGCCTGCGTCGGCTGCTCCCTGGGCGCCGACCAGGTGGGCAACCTCGAGCATCTCAATGCCCGCGACACCACGCTCGCCTACGTCTCCCGTGCCCCACAGGCTGCCATCGCCGGCCTCAAGGCGCGGATGGGCTGGACCATGCCCTGGTACACGATCACCGACAGCTTCGACGCCGATTTCGGCGTGGACCAGTGGCACGGCCACAACGCCTTCATCCGCGAAGGCGACAAGATCTATCGCACCTACTTCATCAAGAGCCGCGGCGACGAAGCCATGGGAACGGTCTGGAGCTACCTCGACATGACCGCGCTCGGCCGCCAGGAGACCTGGGAGGATTCGCCCGAGGGCTATCCTCAGGAGCCGCCCTACAAGTGGTGGAAATGGCACGACGCCTACGCGGGCGAGCCCGGCCACGACCCCAAATTCGGCGCGGTGGTGGACGCCGCGATCGCCTCGACGGGCACAGGCCGGACCCCGTGAGCGCCGAGAGTCCCGGCGGACCTGACGCCCCCGCCCTCCGCCGGACCGCCCCAGGCGCAGCCGATTGGCTGCGCCTGGCGGCGACGCCCGCCTTCGCGGTTATGGCTGTCGCGACCGGGATGGACGCGCCCGCGGACATGGTCTGCGGGGCCGCCCACGCCTCGCCGCTGAGCGGCATGGCGCCGATGTACCTGCTGATGAGCGCCGTCCACGCCAGCCCCTGGCTCGCGCTCGTGAGTCACCGATTCAAGATCGGGCTTGCCGCGTAGACCCCGCCGACGGAGGCTGGTTCCAACGAGAGAGGAACCGCCATGTCCATCGACTTCGAGATCCCGCCGGAAGCCAAGGCCGTCCGCGAGCGCGTGCGCCAGTGGGTGAAGGACGAATGCATCCCGGCCGAGAGCCGGATCAAGGACAAGGAAAGCTACAAGGAGGTCCTCGGCGAGCTCCGCGCCAAGGCCCGCGCCCAGGGCCTGTGGCTGCCCTTCGTGCCCAAGGAATATGGCGGCATGGGCCTTGGCCCGCTGGCCAACGCCCTGGTGCAGATGGAGCTCGGCCAAAGCCACCTGGGGGCTCTCTCCATGAACAGCCAGGGGCCGGATGACGCGACCATCCTGACCCTGCTGGCGCACGGCACCGACTATCAGAAGGAGAAGTTCCTCAAGCCGCTGCTGAACGGTGAAAAGCGCGTCTGCTATTCGATGACCGAGAAGGCGTCGGGCGCCGACGCCACCGGCATGCGGACGAGTGCTGTCAAGGACGGCAACGAGAACTACGTCCTGAACGGCGAGAAGTGGTTCTCCTCCGCCGCCAGCGCCGCGGACCTCGCGTTGGTCATGGCGCGCACCGATCCGGACGCGCCGCGCCATCAGCAGTTCTCGACCTTCATCGTCGAGCTGCCGAACCCCGGCTACCGCATCAAGCGCGACATCCCAACCATGGCCGTCCACGGCCCGCTCGCCGAAGTCATGGGCGGCGGCCACGCCGAGATCGAGATCAAGGACCTGGTGGTCCCGGCCGAGAACCTGTTGGGCGGCGAGGGGCGCGGCTTCGACATGGGCCAGCACCGCTTGGCCTACGGGCGGCTGCGCCACGGCATGCACAACATCGCCATGGCCCAGCGCGCGCTCGACATGGCCACCGCGCGGGTCACCGACCGCGAGACCTTCGGTCGCAAACTCAGCGACCGCCAGGCCGTTCAGTTCATGCTCGCCGAGTGCGCGACGCAGCTCTACATCTCGCGCCTGATGCTGCTGCACATCGCCTACAAGGCGGAGAAGGGCATGGACATGCGGCAGGAGAACTCCATCGCCAAGGTCTACCTGGCCCACATGGTCCACCACGTGGTCGACACTGCCATCCAACTGCACGGCGCGCTGGGCTACAGCCTCGATACCCCGCTGGCGTCCTGGTACACCCACATCCGCAGCCAGCGCCTGGTGGACGGGCCGGACGAGGTGCACCGCTGGACCGTGGGCCGCAACGTCATCAAGGCGTTCCAGAAAGAGGGGACGACCGCCATGGCGGCGGGCGGGGACCTGCTCTAGGCGCAACCATCATGCCGGTCGCGCGAATGTGTAAGGCCGCTCGACCCTGGCGACCCTAGAGTCCGGCGGCTCCAGTAGCGTTGCGCATCCAAACCGGCGGCGGCGGGCGTCAGCACGACCGCCAAGCCGCCCTCATGACGAGGTGGTGGAATGGCTTCCGAAACTCTCGACCGCGCCCCTGCGGCGGTCGATCCCGACAAGCTGAACGCCTTCATGGGCAAGATGGTGGGCGAAATGGGCGCGGCGATGTCCGCCTCGCTGGTGGTCCTGGGCGAGCGCCTGGGACTCTACCAGGCGCTGGCCGCGCACGGCCCGGCGAACTCCTTCGAGCTGGCCGACGCGACCAGGCTCAACGAGCGGCTGATCCGCGAGTGGCTGGCCGCTCAGGCCGCCGCCGAATACATCACCTTCGACGCCGCCACCGGCAGCTTCTCGCTCTCGCCCGAGCAGGTGATGGTCTTCGCCGACGAGGAGAGCCCGGTGTTCCTGGCCGGCGGCTTCGAACTGCTGTCGGCCGTCTTCAAGGACGAGCCCAAGGTCGCCAAGGCTTTCCAGTCGGGCCTAGGCCTGGGTTGGCACGAGCATGACGTCTGCCTCTTCCGCGGCACCGAGCGGTTCTTCCGCCCGGGCTACAACGCCAACCTGGTCGCCAACTGGATTCCAGCGCTCGAAGGCGTCGAAGCCAAGCTCAAGGCCGGCGCCCAGGTGGCCGACGTCGGTTGCGGCCATGGCGCTTCGACCATCCTGATGGCCCAGGCCTATCCGAGCTCGCACTTCACCGGTTTCGACTACCACCCGCCCTCGATCGAGCGCGCGCGTCAGGCCGCCGCCGCCGCCGGTGTCGCCAGCCGCACCGACTTCCAGGTCGCCTCCGCTCAGGACTACCCGGGCGATGGCTATGACCTGGTCTGCATCTTCGACGCCCTGCACGACATGGGCGACCCGGTCGGCGCCGCCGCCCATATCCGCAAGAGCCTTAAACCCGATGGGACCTGGCTGCTGGTCGAGCCGTTCGCCCACGACAATCTCGCCGACAATCTCAATCCGGTCGGACGCATGTTCTATTCGGCCTCGACGATGGTCTGCACGCCGGCCTCGCAGAGCCAGGAGGTTGGCCTGGCGCTCGGCGCCCAGGCCGGTGAGGGACGCCTGCGCAAGGTCGTCGAAGACGGCGGCTTCACGCGCTTTCGCCGCGCCACGGAAACGCCGTTCAACCTGGTCCTGGAAGTCCGGCCCTAGGGAAGCCCCGCCCAGCAGAAAGGGCCGCCCCGGGGGGAGAGGCGGCCCTTTCGCTCTATCGAGGCCCCAATTCTTGGGGGGAAAGATTGGGGGAAGCGCTCTTAGGCGGCGGGCGCCGCCTTGAACTCGGCCTCGATGGTGAGGGTGACCTTGTCGCTGATCGCCGGGACATAGGACTTTATACCGAAGTCCGAGCGCACGATTTCGGCCGTGCCCGCGAAGCCCAGCGAATACTTCTTGTCGAGCGGATTGACGCCGCCCTGATTGAACACCGCGTGGACCACCACCGGCTTGGTGACCCCGTGCAGGGTCAGTTCGCCGGCGATGTCGGCGGTCTTCTCGCCGGTCTGGGTGACCTTGCCGGCCTTGAAGGTCGCGGTCGGGAAGGCGGCGACGTCGAGGAAGTCCTTGGACTTCAGGTGGGTGTCGAGCGCCGGGTTGAGCGTACCCAGCGAATTGGCGTCGACGGTGACGTCCAGCGCCGAGGCGCCGACCGCCTTGGGATCGACTTTCAGGGTCGCGTCCACATGGCTGAACTGGCCGATGTAGGTGGAGAAGCCGAAGTGGGTCACCGACCAGGTGATCTTGCTGTGGTTGGGATCGATCTTGTAGGTCCCGGCCTGCACGGCGGCGGGCGAGGTGGTGATCTGCGCCTGGGCGGCGCCGGCCGCGGAGAGCGCGAGCACGGCGGCGAAGGCGGCGGTTTTGAGGAAATTCACGGGGGCGGACCTTCCGTCTGATGGTGTGACGCTAAGGTAGCCCGGCCGCGCCGAATGTTAATCGCCCGGCTTGGCCGTAAACTCATTCCAGATTGGAAATTATGACTCCAGCTCTTCCCCCTAACTCTTCGGTTCAGGGGAGGAGCGCTAGTGCATCCTGGCGATGTAGTCGCGCACCACGGCCAGGCCTTCGTCGTGGACGATGGAGCGGCCTAGCTCCGGCATCATCACGCCCGGCTCGGTCGAGGCCATGCGGAAGGCGATGATCGAGGCGTCGGGACGGCCGGGGACGAGGTCGGTCTCCAGGTCGCCGGAGCCTTTGCCGGCGGCCACCGGGCGCTTGCCGATGCCGTACCGGGCCGGCCGCGCTTCTTCGAGATTGAGGAACAGGCCGGTATTGGACGCCGTGCCCTTGGGGTTGTGGCAATGGCCGCAGTTGCCGTCGAGATAGGCCCGGCCCCGCGCGGCCAGCGGCTCGGCCGGATCGTCCCAGACGGCTGTCCGCGGCCACTTGTCGGGCGTCGGCGCGCCCATCAGCATCCCGGTCCGCGTCCAGTGGGCGAGCTGGTTCTCCGGCCCCTCGGCATAGGCGAAGACGCCGTTCAGGTTGCGCGCCTTGACCCCGATCGGCGCGATGCGGCCCGACAGCGAGTGGCACTCCTTGCACTGGTTCTGGTTGGGCACGTGGTAGTCGACCTGGCGGGCCTGGCCGTGGGCGTCGGTGAAGCTGACGTCGAGCCGCTTGCCGGCCCGCTTCAGCACCGCCTGCGTCTGCTCGTCGTTCCAGACATAGGTCAGCGCGACCCAGCCGCTGCGGCGATGGATCAGCAGCCGCGTTTCGATTCTGCGCACGGCCTCGGCCGGCCGGCGCAGGTCGGCGGGGTAGGCGAAGGTCTTGATCAGCGTCGCGCCCACCGGCAGCTCGACCGCGCCCTCCGGCCTGTAGGCGGCGTGCTTTCCCGGCGGCAGGTAGAGGAAGCGGCTCTTCTCGGCATAGTCGCTGAACAGTGGCGTGTTGAGCGCATAGGGTGTCACGCCGGTGTTGGCGTGCTGCGCGACATCGTCCGTGAACAGACGATAGGCCGCGAGCGTCGGCGCGGGCGTGCTCGACAGCAGCGCCTTCAGCGCCACGCCGCCCGTGTCCTGTGCGGGCGCAGGCGCCGCGCCCAGCAGCGCCAGCGCCGCCAGCGCGGCGAAGGCGCGTCTCATAGGCCGGCTTGCGCCTTGGGCAGGACGACGGGCTTGGGCTCGGCGATGGGCCCGTCATCCAGAGTCGGCTTCACGTCCGGCTTGGCGCTGAACACATTGCCGGGGGCTGCGAAGTGCAGGTTGGCCACCGGCCCGTCGGTGAAATGGACGTGCACGGCAATCGGCGCGGTCATGCCCTTCGGCGTGAAGTTGGTCACCCCGTCCCAGACCACCGGCGGGATGGTCCCGCCCATCGCCTTGGCGATCACGTCGCCGCCGGGGAACTGCGGCGCCCAGCCGTTTTTGCCGATCCGGTTGTCGTGCACGGCGATGTCGCGCGGCAGCGGGTTGTAGGTCAGGTCGTCGTAGTTCTGGGTGTAGCTGACCACCATGACCGCGGCCGTCTGGTTCTGGTCGATGTCGTTGTCGAAGACGTGGATGTCGCGGTTGGCCATCACCATGACGCCGGTCCCGGTCGGCACGTCGCCGACGATCGCGCCCTTCTTGGCGAAGTTCTTGGTGTCGTTCTGCACGACCTTGTTGTGGAAAACCCGTGTGGAATGACCGCCCATCTGCGGCAGGTTCGGCAGGTCGAAGACCAGGATGCCGCCGGCGTTGTGGGTCGACAGATTGTCGTGCACGTCGGCGTTCATCGAGTTCTCGATCTCGATGCCGGCGACGTTGAACTCGGCGGTGGAGTTCCTGACCACGATGTTCTTCGACTGGCCGACGTAGATGCCGGCGTCCGACGCCCCGTTCACCGTCACCTTGTCGATCAGGACGTTCGTCGACGACACCGGATAGACCCCATAGGCGCCGTTGGTCGACTTGGGCCCGCCGGTCCAGACGACCTTGAGGTTCACGAAGCTGATCTGGTCGACGCCCTTGGACTTGATCCCGTCGCCCTTGGAGTCCTCCATCGAGAGGTCGCGGACCGTCACCTTGTTGGAGGTGATCAGGAAGCCCTCGCCGGAGCTCTTCTGGCCCTTGAACGACAGGACCGTCGCGTCCGGCCCCGCGCCCTTCACGGTGACATTGGCGACGTCCAGCGAGAGGCCGTCGGTCAGCTCATAGCGGCCGGCGGCGATCATCACCGTGTCGCCGGGCTTGGCGTCCAGGAGCGCGGTCTGCAGCTTTTCCTGCACGTCGCCGCCGGGCGTGACGGTGAGCGTCTTGGCCTGCGCCTGGCCGGCGAGCAGGGCCGCGACGGCGGCGGTGATCAGCAAACCCTTCATGCGGGCCTCCTCCAGAACCTTCGGCATCGTGACGCGCCGTTCAACTTTGTATGCCGCGCTCCCGTTGCGGCACGCAATGGGCGTTTCAGGTCCTGAAGTTGCGCAAGGTGATGGAGTAGCGGTGGGCCGCCACCGGCGGGATCGAGTGCTCCCAGGCCGCGCGCGCTTCGCCCGTGAGGCGGTAGATCGAGCGCGGGCCAAGCTCCAGGGCCGCCCGCTGGAAGCCGTCGCCAACCCGGCGGCGCAGGCGGAAGGTCGCCGGCGCCAGCAGTGAGATCCCCACCACCGTCTCGAAGATCGGCCGGTCGCGGTGCCAACCGATAGGCGCGCCGGGCAGGTATTCGTTGATCAGGCACTGCTGCAGGTCTTCGGGCGCGAGGTCTGCGAAGGCCGCCGCGCGGCCGCGCACCGCCGAGAGCTCCGCCGGCATGTCGTCCGCCTTCTCCAGGTTGCTGCGGGTGAAGTCATACCGCCAGCCGAAGGAGATCACCCGGCGTTTGCCCTCATAGCCACGGAACTGGAAGGGCTCGAACGGCTGGGTCGCGAGCCAGGCCGCAAGCCCCGCCTCCTCGTTCGCCGACAGGAACTCCGGCTGGTAGACGAACCCGTCGGGCAGGCCGGCCGGCGCCGCCGGCGCCATGGCCTCTTCGAACAGCGACGGTTGACGGGCGAGCGGCATCCCCTGCCATGTAGTGCGCCGTCCGCTCACCGAAAGCGCCACATGCAGCTCGAGTGCTTCCCGACCCTCCCCAATCCACCGCGGATGGTCCCCGGCCGGCCCGACCGGCCCTGGATGGACGCGTTTGGCGGGCGCACGCCCTACCGTTGCCTGCCGCTGACCATGGCCAACACCACCGGCTGGGAGATTCTCTGCCCCTTCGGCTTCACAGCCGAGTGGACCGGCGGCCCAGCGGTCGCCGATCTGACCGTCATCCCGGACACGCCGACCGACGACCTCGGCCGGTTCGTAAGCTCGCACTTCGCCTATGGCACGCTGACCTTCCACACCGGCTATCTGTTCCGCACGCCGCCCGGCTGGGCGACCCAGGTCACCGGCGCGCCGAACCAGATCAAGCACGGCATCCGCGCGCTCGACGGCCTGGTGGAGACCGACTGGCTGCCGTTCCCCTTCACGATGAACTGGCTGTTCACCGGGCCCGGCCGGGTGCGCTTCGAGAAGGACGAGCCCTTCTGCTTCGTCAATGTCATCCCGCACGGCGAGGTCGACCGAATCGAGCCGGTGATCAAAAGCCTGGAGTCCGAGCCGCAGCTGAAGGACCAGTACGAGGTCTGGTCGCGGTCCCGCTCCGAGTTCAACCAGAAGCTCGCCGAGCGCGATCCGGCGGCGCTGAAGGAGTCCTGGCAGCGGTTCTACTTCAAGGGCGCGCCGCCGGAACGCGGCGGCCCTGCGCCCACGGACCACATTAACAAGCGTCGGCTGAAGACGCCCAAGACCAGCTAGTTCGGCTCAGCCCAGGCCAGAAACCGCCTCCGCGACCGCCGCGGACTTCTCGAGAATCAGCATGTGGCCAGCCTCAGGGATCGAGACCAGCTGCGCGCCCGCAATGCCCTTCTTGAAGGCGTGGGCGTAGGTCGGCGAGATCAGCCGGTCCGAATCCCCCCAGACGATCACGGTCTTGGCCTTGATGCGGTAGAGCCGCTGCTGGAGGCCGCGCTCCGGAATCGGGAACAGGATGCGGCCGGCCATGCCGAGCTGGCGGGCGTTGGTCACCAGATAGGCCTGCAGGAAGCCTGGGTCCTCGACATTGCGCCCGGCGGTCAGGATCGCCGCGCCCGCCACCGCGTCGTGGAACAGGAGCTGCGGCATCTCGAAGGGGAGCGTCGCGAACATGTCGACCACCGGATGGTCGTCGTCCCACAGGCCCGCCGGCGCGATCAGGGCGAGCCGACTGACGTCGTTTGGCGCGACGGCGGCCATCTCGGCGGCGATCATCCCGCCCATGGAGTGGCCGACCAGGATCGGATCCTTCAGCCCCAGCGCCTCGACCACGTCCCAGGTATGGAGCGTGAAATCCAGCATGTCGCGGATCTCAGGGCATTCCTCGCTGTCGCCGTAGCCCGGGATCAGCGGGGCGTAGACATGATGCTTCGCCGCCAGGGCGTTGAGGAACGGATCCTCCGCCGTCACGCCGCCTGCGCCATGCAGGAAGACGAGGTCGGGACCGGAGCCACCCTCGAAATAGCGGACGGGGACGTGAGGGGTCTGGACGGTCTTGAGCTGCATCATTCCCCGGCCTCCAGCGCATAGGTCTTGGCCAGGTCCGCGGACGTCGGGGCCTCTTTCGGCAGCCGGCCGGAGGTCACGCGCTTCTCCAGCGGCGTGGTCCAGAAGCGGTTGTCGCTCTCCCAGTCGGGGAACATGCCGCGCAGCTTGGGCATCACCTTCTCGGCGAACAGCTTGGTGGAATACATGCACTTGTCGGCCGGCATGTTCCCCACGTGCATCAGGCAGAAGATGTTGCCGACGTTCAGGCCCTTGCAGAGGTCCTCCATCCGCTGGCGGACGGTCTCGGGGCTGCCTGCGATCACGTGGCCCTGCTCGACGAGGTCTTTCCAGGTGAGCTCGGTGAAGCCCTGCGGGCGGCCATATTGCGACAGCGCGCCGGTCTGGATCGTCTTGATGGTGCGGTAGCCCGGCGCGTCGGCGAAGCCCGGATAGACGTGCAGGCACCGGTTATAGAAATAGCTGACGTGCTCGGAATAGAGCCGCTCGGCCTCTTCGTCCGTGTCGGCCACAAGGATCGTCTGGGCGAAGCCCGCGCGATAGGGGCTCTTGTCGACGCCGCGCTCCTCCACGCGCTTCCAGTAGCCGTTCATCAGGGCCTGGGCGCGCAGGTAGCCGGAGAAGCTGAGGTAGGAGTAGCTGTAGGTGTTGTCGATGCAGAAGTCGTAGGTCTCCACCGACCCGCCGCCGGGGATATGCACCGGCGGATGCGGCTGCTGGATCGGACGCGGCCAGATGTTCACGTGCCGCAGCTTGTTGTAGCGGCCGTTGAAGGCGAAGGGCTCGCGCGTCGTCCAGGCCTTGATGATCAGGTCGTGGGCTTCCTGGTACTTCTCGCGCGTGAGGCTCGGAATCTGGCCGTAGCAGTAGTTGGTGTCCATCGACGTTCCCACCGGGAACCCCGCCACCAGCCGCCCGCCGGAAATGCAGTCCAGCATGGCGAACTCTTCCGCCACCCGGACCGGGGGATTGTACAGCGCGATGGAGTTGCCCAGCACCACGATGGCCGCGTCCTTGGTCCGGCGCGCGAGGCCGGCTGCGATGATGTTGGGGCTGGGCATGATGCCGTAGCCGTTCTGGTGATGCTCGTTCACGCCCACGCCGTCGAAGCCGAGCGTGTCGGCGTATTCGAGCAGGTCCATGTAGGTGTTGTAGACTTCGTGGCTCTTGGCCGGATCGAACAGCTTCTGGTCGATATCCACCCAGACCGAGCGGTTCTTCTCCCGGAAATCGTCCGGCAGATAGGGCCACGGCATCAGGTTGAACCAGGTGAACTTCATGGGCTCGTCCTCCGGGGCCGGCTCTGCAGGCCAGTCTCCTGAACGACGATAACCTTTGTAGGGCGGGCGCCAACCGTGGAATCACGGGTTCGGCACAGAGGAGAGCCATGGCCGACCCAACCCACTTCTATGCCGGCTGGCTGGTCGACCCGGTGGCGCGCGAGGCCCTGCTGGCGCAGTTCCCGCCGCGCTATGAACGCGTGGTCGCCCATCACGTGACGCTGAAGTTCGGCGACGAAACAGCGGCGCCGCCGGCCGAGACGCTGGGCGAGATCGTGGGCGGGGCCGACGATGGCGCGGGCGTCCAGGCCCTGGTGGTGGCGATCGGCGGCCGTCCCGCGCGGCCGGACGGCGGGGTCTTCCACATCACCTGGTCGCTCGGCGAGGGGCGCGAGGCGCGGGAGAGCAACGACGTCATCGCCCGCGGCTGGACGCCCCTGGCCGAGCCGGTGACGGTGCGCCTGATCCCGAAGGCGTAAGCAGCAGTCACGCTTGCTGAGTGCTAAGGCACTGAATTTCCGGAACCTTATCCAAGAATCATGCCTACCCTTGATGCGTACAGAGAGCGTTGGGTATTGGCATGCAGGCGTCGCCCGAATTTGCGAAGCAGATGGCCGGATATGGCCTGACCACCGCCGAAATCCTCTACCGCATGCCCGACCATCCGGCCCTGCTGCAGAGCTACATCTGGCAGGACTACGACCTGTTTCCCGAATTCCCGGCCCTAAAGGGCTTCCTCGAGTTCTGGACGCGCACGCTCGACGGCCCCCTGTTCAAGGTGACCGTCGGCCATTGCAAGCTGATCAAGCCCATCGACTGGAAGGCGCTGGGCGGCGAGTTCCGCCTCCAATAGCGCCTAGCGGTATTCCCAATGGCAAACGCGGTGGGTGTCGTTGTGCTTGGCGATCTGGTGGCCGATGACGCCGCCGGCCACGGCGCCCAGGATGGTGCCGCCGGTCTTGCCGCCGCCGTGGCTGAGCGCATTGCCGGCCAGCGCGCCGCCGACCGCGCCGACCGCGGTGCCGGTGTTGCGGGCCCCGCGGCTCGACACATCGCGGCAGACACGGACGCGGTGGCGCTCGGGCTGGGCCTGGCTGAAGCTGGGAATAGCGGTGGCCACGGCCAGGGCCGAGCACAGCAGGGTCGCACTGGCGATGAACTTGTTGCGCACGAGGAAATCTCCTTGGAAGGCAGCGGACACGCTTCGGACCTAAACGCCGCCCCATGGCGAAGGTTGCGTGGCTCAACTCCTATTCGTCGGCACGGAACCGATGGACGCATGACGCCTTGTTGCTGCAAGCCGCCGGGCGACGTTTGTTTCGCGCCGGCCATTCGGAGAAACGCTCATGTCCCTTCTCGCCTGGCTCGTTCTGGGTCTGGTCGCCGGCTTCATCGCCAGCAAGCTCGTCAACCGCACCGGCAGCGGCATCATCATGGATCTGTTCCTGGGCGTGGTCGGCGCCTTTGTCGGCGGCTTCCTGTTCACCCGCTTCGGCCACGCCGGCGTGACCGGCCTGAACCTCTATTCGTTTATGGTCGCAACGCTCGGCGCCGTCGTGGTGCTGGTGATCTTCCACGCCCTGGAGGGCCGCCGCAGGTTGTTCTAGCCGCGCCGTCCCTCGCCGACTCCTGAGAAGCCTCGCTCCAAGCCGGAGCGGGGCTTTTCGCTGCGTGGGGCCTCAGTCCCCCAAGGCGGCGCCGGTCTCGGCGCGGGCGACGATCAGCTTCTCGGCGTCGACCTTTCGGCCGCGCTCGGCGATCTCGAGATGGATGTGGTCGGTGATGCCGAGCGGATAGCGCCGCTGCAGGCTGTGGGCCTGGCCGATCGGCTGGCCGACGGCGACCGTGTCGCCCACCGCCACGGCGGGGTCCACGTAGAACACCCGCGCCGTGAGGTGCAGCGCCGGATTGTCGATCTCCACGAAGCGCAGGGTCTGGTCGTCGGGATAGGCGTAGCCGATCTTGGAGACATAGCCCGAGATCGGCGCCGACACCGCTTGGCCGGCGGTGGCCACATAGTCCACGCCCTCGTGGTCGCGGGCGCCGCCGTCGCGGGACGCGTGGAAGCGGCCCTCGCCATAGGCGTCGGTCCCGCGCGGCGCCTGGCCGGTGGGGTTGGCGATATCGGGCTGGCCGTCGCCGTCCAGGTCGGCGCCTTCCCAGACGGTGCGGGTCTCCAGCGTCAGCGCCTTGGGCGCAGCGCCGGAGGTGAAGACCGCGAGTTCGGGAACCGCGCGCAGGCCTGAGAGCTTTCCCGCATGCACGGCGGCCTCGGCCATGCCCAGAGAGGCCGCCGCGACGCCGAGCGCCAGAGCGGCCACGGCAGAGGTTCGCGGGGTGAAGGCGGCGTGGCTGAAAAGCTGCGCGAGCCGGGTCCGGAGGAACTGTTTGACGCCCATCGGCGCGCACTTAGGCGGCGATCTGGGCGAAAAAATGCGTGAGCTTCAGCGTATAGCCGCATCCGGACGAAGGGTCGCAGCGTGGCCGCAGGCCGGCTAGGGCTCCCTCAGCATCCGCTCAACCCGCGGATCGGGCGTGAACCAGATCGCGGCCACCACCACATAGAGCGCGACCGACGCCATCGGCTGGACGAAGGCGAGCGCGACGCCGACGGCGTAGATCGCCAGCGAGACCTTGCCCTTGATATCGCGGCCCATGGCCCGGGCCAGTTCCGAGTCCGCGCCTTCGTGGCGGATCAGCAGGGTCATCAGGATCGTGAAGGCGACGGCGTTCATGATCAGCACCCCGCCATAGAGCGCGACGGGCGCGGTGGAGAGCTGGTTCTCCCCCATCCAGGCGGTGGCGAACGGCACCGTCGAGAGCCAGAACAGCAGGTGCATATTGGCCCACAGGATCGGCCCGGTGACCGAGGTCGCCAGCGTCAGCAGGTGGTGGTGATTGTTCCAGTAGATGCCGACGTAGATGAAGCTCAGCACGTAGGCGAGGAACACCGGCAGGACCGGCAGGAGATCCCGCAGGGCGGTGCCGTGCGGGACCTTCAGCTCGAGCACCATGATGGTGATGATGATCGCCACCACCCCATCGCTGAACGCCGTCAGCCGTTCCTTGCCCATGGCCGGACTCCCCGCGACGCGGACGCCCGCGCCACGGGAGCTTAGGACGTCTGGCGTCCCATCGTCAGCAGGCGGGTGAGCGGCGACGGATGGGGTGCGCCAAGCGCCACGCAGCTCAACAACAGCGTGGCGCTGCCCTGAACCGACGGCGCCGCTAGGGGCGCAGCAGCAGCTTGTCCTTCACCCGCGCCTCCAGCTCCCCGAACGGGAAGGGGCCGTCGGCGAGGACGGCCTTGTGGAACGCCGGCCAGCGCCCCCGGTCGGCCGGACGCCAGGTGGCCAGCGACAGCGCGCCCAGGCCCTCGGCGGCGCACTTGCCGGGCTGGGCCGCGATGCGCGCGACGTCCGCCTCGATGGTGATGAAGGCGGCGCCGAATCCCTGCAGATCGCGCAGCGCCGCGACAGCCTGGTCGCGGCTCCAGCCCATGGCGTGCAGGCCCGTGTCGGCGACGATGCGGCCGAGGCGGAACAGCCGCCATTGCAGGTAACCGATCTCGCCTAACGGATCGCCGGCATAGGCGCCGAGGTCGCAGCAGAGCTGTTCGGCATAGATCGCCCAGGCCTCGACGTAGGCGCCCGAGGCCTTGATCCGCGCCTCCGGCGGGCAGGCTGCGCCTTGGAGCGGAAGCTGCAAGAGGTGGCCCGGCGTCACCTCATGGAAGCCGACGCTGGGGAGCGTCCAGGACGGCCGCGCCCGGATGTCCCTCAGGTCGATGTAGTAGGCGCCCGGCTTGCCGTCCGCCGGCGCCTCGCGGTAGCCGCCCTTCCCGGCGGCGACGTCGGCGGCCGACATGCGCCGCACCGCCGCGGGCGCGATCGGCAGGTCGCCCAGGGCGCGGCGCAGGTTCGGGCGGAAGGCGCTAAGCCGCGTGTTCATCTCGCGCACCGCATGGTCGCGGCCCGCTTCGCTGTCCGGATAGAGCCAGCGCGGATCCTTGGCTAGCGTGCGCAGGCGCGCGCCCGGACCGCCGGCGGTCAGGCCCTGGCCGCGCAACAACGCGTCCAGCCGCGCCTGCGCCGCGGCGGCGGCGGCCTGGGCGCTCTGGTGGGCGCCCGCCGGGTCGACCGGCCCGCCATAGGCCGCAGCCAGGGCGCTGCGATAGGCGCCGGCAGGCGCCGCCATGGCCGGCGCCGCCAACGCGCCGAGGCCGGACGCCAGCAAGGTTCTGCGGGTCTGCATCGCGCTCACGCTAGCGAGCCGAAACGCTGAATACCACCCAGGCGCCAGCCCATGATCTTCGACAATTCGACCCGCCCCGTCGACGACCCGCGCGGGGCCGAGCGGCGGCTCTTCGCCAAGGTCCCGTTCATCCAGGCGGGAACCTAGGACGCGGCGGCCGGCGCAGCGGGACCGGGCAGCCGCCACCGCGCCGTGAGCCGGCGCGCCAGCCGGTTCGCCGGCGTCTCGATGAAGCGTTGGGTGACGGCGGCGGCGAGCAGGGAGGCGATGGCGGCCAGCGCGATCGCGACGCCCAGGGGCGCGTGCTTCAGGACCGCGAACAGCACCAGCGATCCGACCAGGCCATGCAGCAGATAGACCGAATAGCTGGTGTCGGCGAGGAACCGGATTGCGCGGCGCTGCGGCAACCGAAGCCGCATGACCGCCAGGAACAGCAGCACCGCATAGGCGACCGAGATCAGGTAGGAGTTGGTTGCCGGCAGATAGCTCGGCTGGATCAGCCGCACGCCCCAGAGGAACACCGCGAAGGCCGCCGTCAGATACGCAAGCCCCCAGGCCGCCGACAGCCGCGACCTCGCCAGCCACCAGTAGATCGTCTGACCCATCACCAGCACCGGCATGTAGGCCACGAAGGCCGCGAACGGGGTGAAGATCCCGCCGAGCACCCCGCGCTTCCAGACGACCAGGGCGGTGAAGATCAGGTTGATCGCGATGCGGTGCGGGCTGTTGCGGGCGAACTGCGTCACCGCCGTCAGGCCGTAGAAGATCATCTCGATGAACAGCGTCCAGGCCACCCCGACCAGGGCTGTCAGGGGTACGAAGAAGTAGTTGGCGAGCGTCAGGTTGAGCAGCAGGCTCTTGGCGTTCACCTGATCGCGCGCGTCGACGAAAGCGGCCGCGAACAGCACCGCGAAGATGAACATCGGATAGATCCGCAAGAGCCGCTTGACCGCGAACTCGCGGAAGCTCTCGACGCTCGCCCGGTCGCTGATGATGAAGCCGCTGATCAGGAAAAACACCGCCACCCCGAACCAGCCGAAGTCCTGGATGATCCCGAGCGGGCCGGTGACGTGGTCGCGGACCCACTGGGCCGGGACGAACACCAGATGCACCCAGCCCGGCAGGATGGTTCCCAGATGGTCCCAGACCACCAGCCAGGCCGCGAGTGCGCGAAGATAGTCGAGGAAGACATACCTCGCAGCGCTGTCTGCTCCCGGGGGACTGTCTGCGGCCGACGGCATTGACGAATCCACCCCAAGGTCTGCGACCCGCGACAATCGATGTCCTGCGCCCCAGGTCAACGCATGTTCGAAAAGGCCGCGCGCACAGGCGGGGAGCTAGGCGCGGGCCGGCCGATATGCCAGCCTCGGTCCGGGCGGGGAGCGGGCGATGGACGAGCGGGATGCACTGCCGGCGCAGACCGGCCTCGACCGCCGCGCGCTGCTGCAACTGACTTCGGGGGCCGCCGCGAGCGCGGCGGTAGGGGCCATGGCGACGGACAGTTCTGCGGCGGCTGCGGCCTCCGCGAAGACATCTGACATCGTGATGATGGACGCACGCGCGCTGGCGGCCGCGATCCGCACGCGGAAGCTCTCGGCCGTGGAGGTGATGGGCGCCTACCTCGACCACATCGAGGCGATCAATCCGAAGGTCAACGCCATCGTCGGCCTGCAGCCGCGGGAGGCCTCACTCGCGGAGGCCCGCAAGCGCGACGAGCAACTGGCCCGCGGCGGACCCGTGGGCCTGCTGCACGGCCTGCCGCACGCGGTGAAGGACCTGCAGCCGGCGAAGGGCCTGCGCTTCACCCAGGGCTCGCCGATCTTCCGCGACACGGTCGCGACCACCGACAGCATCATGGTCGAGCGGCTGCGCGCGGCTGGCGCGGTCATCGTCGGCAAGACCAACACCCCGGAATTCGGCCTGGGCTCGCACACCTACAACCCGGTCTACGGGATCACCCGCAACGCCTACGACCAGAGTAAGTCGGCGGGCGGGTCGAGCGGCGGGGCGGCGGTGGCGCTGGCCACGCGCATGCTGCCGCTGGCCGACGGCAGCGACTATGGCGGCAGCCTGCGCAATCCGGCGGGCTGGAACAACGTCTTCGGCTTCCGCACCAGCGCCGGCCGTGTGCCCGTCCACGGCAAGGAGGACTGGCTGCCGTCCATGGGCGTCACCGGGCCGATGGCGCGCAATGTCGGCGACCTGGCGCTCCTCCTCTCGGTGCAGGCCGGGTTCGACCCCCGCGCGCCGCTCGCCATGGAGAGCGGCGGCGAACAGTTCCGCGCCATCCCCAAGGCCGGGGTCAAGGGCAAGCGCATCGGCTTCCTGGGTGATTTCGGCGGCGAGACGCCCTGCGAGCCGGGCGTGCTGGAGGTGTGCCGAGCGGCGCTGAAGACCTTCGAGACCCTGGGCTGCGAGGTCGCCGACGCCCGCGTCGACTATCCGGTGGAGAAGGTCTGGCAAGCCTTCATCCGCCTGCGCGGCTGGCAGCAGGGCGGTAGCCTCCTGGAGGGCTACAACGATCCGGCCAAGCGGCCTCTTCTGAAGCCCGAGGCCATCTTCGAGATCGAGACCGGGGCGAAGCTCTCGGCCTTCGACGCCACCGCCGCCTCGGTGGTCCGCACCGACTGGAGCCAGGCGGTGCGCCGGCTGTTCGACCGCTTCGACTACCTGATCGCGCCCACCGCCCAGGTCTTCCCGTTCCAGGCCGAACTGCACTGGCCGCAGGAGATTGCCGGAAGGAAGATGGCGACCTACCACGAGTGGATGAAGGGGGTCTGCCTCATCACCATGTCCGGCTGCCCCTCGCTCGCCTGCCCGGCCGGCCTGGGCCCCAGCGGCCTTCCCATGGGCTTCCAGATCATCGCGCCCGTGCACCATGAGATGGACTGCCTGCGACTGGCTGCGGCCTACGAGACAGCCGCCCCGCTCTCGGCGAACCGCCTGCCGCCGATGCTCGGCCGCGCCTAGCGCCCGCCGGCCGCGCGAAGCTGCGCCCTATCTATTCGGCCCCAAAGGGCCCATATGGGGAACAGCGCCGTCGCGCGGTCGCCGCCACTCAAGCGGTCTAGCCTTCGCGACGCGGCGCCTGTTTCGAGACAATCCATGCCGATGCTGTTCGTGGCCGCCGCGCTCTGTGCGCTGGCCGCCGGCGTTTCGCCGTTCGTCTACGCCCTGGCCAAGAGCGGACGCCGGTCGTGAGCGATCCGCATAAGGCCCCACCCGAATTCCCGCCGACGCCGTTCTTCTCGCTGCGCAACGTACCCTTCTGGTTTTGCCTGGCCCTGATCGCCGCGTTCGCCGGCCTGATCTGGTGGGCGCCATAGATGTCCGCCCGCGCGTCCGACCCCAGCGAGGTGCTGATCGTCGACGACTTCGACGCCCTGCCCGACCGTCAGGCGATGATCTCCGCGGAGCTGCACCATCGGGTGCAGAACACGCTCGCCATCGTCCTGGCGCTGGCCCGGCTGACCGCGCGCTCGGTCACCACCATTGAGGAGTTCCAGGTGGCCTTCGCCGACCGGGTGCAGGCGATGGCGCGCACCAACACGCTTCTGCTGCGCGGCCAGGCCCAGGCGATCGACGTCCGCGCCGCGCTGGAGACCGAGCTTGAGCCCTATTGGGGCCGTGGCGACGAGATCATCCTGGAGTGCGAGCCGCTCAGCATCGTCTCCGACGGCGCGCTTTCGCTCAGCCTGCTGATCCACGAACTGGCGACCAACGCGGCCAAGTACGGCGCGCTCTCCTCGCCGGGCGGCCGGCTGACCGTGGACTGCGTGCGCGGTCCGGGCGGCGGCGTGCTCACCTGGAACGAAACCTCCTTGACCCCAGTCAAGCGGCCCAAGCGCAAGGGCGCTGGCTCGCTCTTGATCGAACGCCTGGCCCGCGACCTGGGCGGCACGGCCGAACTCACCTTCCGTCGCCGCGGCCTGCTGGCGGTCATTTCTTTCAGCCTCGACCCGGCCGCGCTGGCCCGCCGCACCGCCGCGGCCGCCGCCCGGCTGGGCGTGACGGTCTCGCGGCCACCGTTGATCTAGATGTCGGCGCCTAGCTGGCGGGCTACGGAAAGTTCCACCTGAGGAATTGATCTGCGACCGCCGGATTCACTGCCGTCGCCGCCTTCATGTCAGCCTCTGCCTCGGCTTTTCGGTCGAGACGCAATTCCGACAGAGCCCGCCCGAAAAGAGCGGACGGCAACGCATGGTTCTGTCGATAGGCCGTGTCGAAGTCCGCATAGGCCTTGTCGAATTCGCCCTTGCGGTACCAGACAAGCGCCCGGCTGAATTCGGCTGCGACGCTTCGGCGATCGATCGCGAGCGCCTGGGTGCAATCGGCAAGCGCGAGATCGAGGTCGCGGTTGGCCACTGCCCGGAAAAGCGCCCGCCCGCTAAGCGCCACGGGCTCCCGCGGCTTCAGAGCGATCAGCGCGTCATAGTCGCTGAGCGCCCCGTTGTACTCGCCTTCCTGAAATCGCACTTGGGCCCGTGACTGGAGCGCCTCGGCGAAATCAGGCTTCAGTCTGAGCGCCTCATCCAGGTCGGCCATCACCGGATCGGACCTTACACCGGTCTTGGCGTCGACGCTGATCGACAGGCCCCGCTGCGCTCGCAGCATCGCTCGCCGCTGCAATCCCATGGCCTTCGCTGCGGGTGTGTCGGCAGTCATCTGGATCAGGATGGTGCAGCCAGCGATCTGAACGTCGTAGGCGATATTCGGTCCACCGGCGCAGACCGCCGCAGCGTCCATAGTCCCTGCGGCGGGCGGGGCTTCCTTGGCCTCTGCGGACAGCGCGCAAGCGGCCATCAGGCCAAGCACCAGTGCAGCACGGCAAGCCGCCTTAAGCCTCACGCTGGCGATCCTTCATGCTGCCTGGGGTCGGAAGCCGAGCGTGGCAGGCTTGCCAGCGGAACGCCACAGCAAAGCCGAAGCTCAGCGCGCCAGCCAGCCGCCGTCCACGGCCACCACCGCGCCGTGCATGTAGTCCGAGGCCCGGCTCGCCAGGAATACGGCCACGCCGGCCAGGTCGTCGGGCGTCCCCCAGCGGCCGGCGGGGATGCGCTCCAGAATCTGGCGGCTGCGGGTCTCGTCGGCGCGCAGGGCCTCGGTGTTGTTGGTGACGAAGTAGCCGGGCGCGATGGCGTTGACGTTGATCCCCAGGTGCGCCCACTCGTTGGCCAGCGCCTTGGTGAGGCCGGCGAGCCCGCTCTTGGACGCGGTGTAGGAAGGGACCCGCAGACCGCCCTGAAACGACAGCATCGAGGCGACCTGGATGATCTTCCCGCCGCGTCCCTGCGCGATCCAGCCCTTGGCGACCGCCTGACTGAGGAAGAAGGCCACCTTCAGGTTGGTGTCCATCACCGCGTCCCAGTCGGCCTCGCTGAACTCGGCGCTGTCGGCGCGGCGGATGATGCCGGCGTTGTTGACCAGGATGTCGATGGGGCCGGCGTCGGCCATGATGCGGTCGATCGGCTCGGTCGAGCCCAGGTCGGCGGCGATGGCGGTGAGCTTGCGCCCGGCCGCGGCGACCTTGGCCCGTGTCTCGTTGGGCGCGCTTCGCCCCACCGCGACAATGTCGGCGCCGGCCTGGGCGAGGCCAACCGCGATGGCCTGGCCAAGACCTGTGTTGGCGCCGGTGACGAGCGCGACCCTGTCGGTCAGATCGAAGGGGTTGGCCATCTACTTCAGCTGGCAGATGTCGAGGACGTGCATGTCGGTGTAGTCGAGGTTCTCCCCGCCCATGGCCCAGATGAAGGCGTAGTTCGAGGTCCCAGAGCCCATGTGGATCGACCAGGGTGGGCTCATGACCGCCTCTTCGTTGGCCATGACGATGTGGCGCTGGGCGTCCGGCTCGCCCATGAAGTGGTAGACCCGCTCGGCCTCTTTAAGGCCGAAGTAGAAATAGACCTCGCTGCGCCGGTCGTGCAGGTGCGGCGGCATGGTGTTCCAGACGCTGCCGGTGTTGAGGATGGTAAGCCCCAGCAGCAGCTGCGCCGACTTGCAGGTGGCGGGCACGACCAGCTGGTAGATGGTCCGCTCGTTGGACTGTTCGAGCGAACCGCGCGCCAGCGGCACGGCCTCGGCGATCGAGATCTGCTTCACCTCGAACCGCGCATGCGCCGGCGTCGAGACCAGGTAGAACCGCGCGCCCTCGCCCTCGAACACCACGTCCTTCGAGCCCATCGGCACATAGAGGCAGTCGCGGGAAGCCAGGGTGTAGGCGGTCCCGTCGACGGTGACCTTGCCGGGCCCGTCGGAAACGTTGACGATTCCCAGCTCGCGCCGCTCCAGGAACGGATGGCCGGCGGCCGACGCCGGCTCGGTCTGATCCGGCAGTTTCAGCGGGGTCTTGCCGGGCGCCGCGCCCCCGACCACGAAGCGCTCGTTGTGCGAATAGTTCAGCACCACCTCGCCCGCCTGGAACAGGCCGCCGATCAGGTGACGATCGCGCAACTGGTCGTTGGTGGCGCCGTCCATCATGTCGGGATGGGTGGCGTGATAGGTCTTCTTGAACACGAGCGTCTCCTCAGGCGTCCAATTTGTAGGCCCGCTTGGGCAGGTTGTAGGCAAGGTCCTTGGCCACCTCGGCGGCCTCGTCCTCGGTCAGGCGATGCTCGGCGACCAGGCGGCCCAGGAAACCGCAGTCCACGCGCCGGGCCACGTCGTGCCGCGCCGGGATCGACAGGAAAGCGCGGGTGTCATCGTTGAAGCCGACGGTGTTGTAGAAGCCCGCCGTCTCCGTGGTCTGCTCGCGGAACCGGCGCATGCCTTCGGGGCTGTCGTGGAACCACCACGCGGGCCCGAGCTTCAGCGCCGGATAGTGGCCGGCCAGCGGCGCGAGCTCGCGGCTGTAGGCGGTCTCATCAAGGGTGAAGACGATGACGCTCAGGCCCGGCTCCCCGCCGTAACGGTCGAGCAGGGGCTTCAGCGCCCGGACATAGTCGGTCGGCTGCGGGATGTCGGCGCCCCTGTCGCGTCCGAAGGCCCGGAACAACTGGGCGTTATGGTTGCGGAACGAGCCCGGGTGGATCTGCATCACCAGCCCGTCGTCCAGGCTCATCCTGGCCATTTCGGTCAGCATCTGGGCGCGGAACAGCTCGGCGTCCTCTCTCGACCGCACGCCGTCGAGGATGCGGTGATAGAGCGCCTCGGCGTCGGCGGGCGCCAGATCGGCGGTCGCCGCGCTCGGGTGGCCGTGGTCGCTGCTGGTGGCGCCCGCGGCGATGAAGGCGCGGCGGCGAATTCGGTGCGCCTCAAGGTAGCCTGCCCAGTAGGAGACGTCCTGTCCGCTCAGCCGAGCGAACGCCTCCAGTGAGACCCAGAAGTCCTCGTGCTCCGGATCGACCACCGGGTCGGGCCGGTAGGCGGTGACCACCCGGCCCCTGGAGGTCTTGGCCCAGCCGCTCTCGCGGATCGCCTTGTGGTAGGCGAGCTCGTCGGTCGGCGATTCCGTGGTGGCGAGCAGCTCGATATTGAACCGGTCGAACAGGGCGCGGGGCCGAAAGGCGGGCGTCGCCAGCCGTTCGCCGATCCGGTCGAAATAGAGGTCGGCGGTCGCCGCCTCCAGCGCCACGTCGAAGCCGAACACCTCGGCGAACACATGGTCGAGCCAGATGGCCGACGGCGTACCGCGGAAGAGATGCATGTGGTTGGCGAACAGCCGCCAGGCTTCGCGAGGATCGGCCGCGCTCACCCCCCTGCGGCTCGGCACGCCCAGCGCCTCCATCGGCACGCCCTGGCTGTAGAGCATCCGGTAGAGATAGTGGTCGGGCGCGAGCAACAGGCTCGTGGCGTCGGTGAAGGCGTCGTCGGTCGCGAACCAGGCCGGATCGGTGTGACCGTGCGGGCTGATGATCGGCAGGCCCGCCACCTCGCCATACAGCCGGCGCGCCACGGCCCGCACCGACGGCTCCGCCGGAAACAGCCGATCTTCGTTAAGCGTCAGCGGTCGGGTCGGCGGCGTGGGCATGGGCTTGGCGGCGCTCTCTCGGGCTGGCGGCAGGTAACCGGTGTCATCATCGGCTGGCAAGCCCTGTCGGCAAGCCTGACCGGCAAATTGACACCGGTTACCTAATCGCCCAATGTCGCCTCATCGTGACCCTCAAATCGCCTCCAACCAAGACTGAAACGACGGCGCGCGCGCTTTGCGGGGCGGGCGCTCGGTGAACGACTCGCTGGCGAAATCGGCGGCGGCGCTGGCGCCGCTGGAGGTGGCGCGGCGTTTCGTGGACGCCCGCCGCGCGGCGCGGTCGCTGGCCGATTTCCCGGGCGCGATCCCCGCCGACATGGCCGCCGGCTACCAGATCCAGGAAGCCGCCATCGGCCTGTGGCCAGACGCGATCGCCGGCTGGAAGGTCGGCCGCATCCCCACCGAGCTGCAGGCGGAACTCTCCGCCGAGCGGGTGATGGGCCCGGTGTTCGCCGCCAACGTCACCCAGGCCGGCAAGGACCCGACAGCCGTCTTCGCCATCCCCGGCGGGTTCGCCGCGGTGGAGGCGGAATACATCTACCGCATGGGCCAGGACGCCCCGGCCGGCAAGACCGACTGGACACCCAAGGCTGCGGTGGCCCTGGTCGAGGACGAACTGGTCGGCGTCGAGTTCGCCGGCAGCCCGCTGGCCAGCATCAACATCCTGGGCCCCCGCGTCGTGGCCGCCGATTTCGGCAACAACGCCGGCCTGATCCTGGGCCGCACCATTCCCGACTGGCGCACCCGCACCGACGACTGGCCTCCTTGCGAAGCCTGGGTCGACGGAAAGCGGGTGGGCAGAGGCGCTCCCTCCTCGCTGCCGGGCGGCCCCGCGGCCTCCCTCGCCTTCCTTATGAACGCGGCAGCCGCGCGCGGCCGGCCGCTGAAGCGCGGCCAGCTGGTGACCACCGGCGCGGCCAGCGGTATCCACGACATAGAGGCCGGACAGACGGCCCGCATCGCCTTCGGCGACCTGGACGAGATCGTCTGCATTGCGCAGGCCGCCTCTCCCGCCGAGGGTCAGGGAGGATCAGATGGCCACGGCGACACGTCCGGCTAGGTCCGGCCCGGCCGCCGCGGTTGGCCGCTACCGCTGGGTTATCGTGGCGCTCTTGTTCACCGCCATGGTGATCAACTACGTCGACCGCCAGACCATCAGCTTCCTGAAGGGCGACCTCTCCAAGGAGTACGGCTGGGACGAGACAAACTATGCCGACTTGGTCTTCTGGTTCCAGGCGACCTACGCGCTCTCGTACCTCGCCTTCGGGCGTATCGTCGACCGGATCGGCGCGCGTTGGGGTTTTGGCCTGGCCTTCCTGATCTGGCAGGCCGCCCACATGTCGCATGCGCTGGCCAAGTCGCTTGGCGGCTTCATCGGCGGGCGTCTCTTGCTGGGCGTCGGCGAGGGCGGCGCCTTCCCGGGCGGCATCAAGGCCATGGCCGAGTGGTTCCCCAAGAAGGAGCGCGCCTTCGCCACCGGCCTGTTCAACGCCGGCACCAACATCGGCGCCATCGTCACCCCGCTCCTGATCCCCGCCGTGGTGCTGGCCTTCGGCTGGCGCGCGGCCTTCGTGGTGACCGGCTTGGGCGGGCTGCTGTGGCTGCCGATCTGGCTCTTGGTCTACCGCACGCCGCGCCAGCAGAAATCGCTGTCGGCGGCCGAGCTCGCGCACATCGAGAGCGATCCCGCCGACCCGCCGGGCAAGGTTCTCTGGTCGGTCCTACTGCGACAGCGCGAGACCTGGGCCTACGCCATCGGCAAATTCCTGATCGATCCGGTCTGGTGGATGTGGCTGTTCTGGCTGCCGGACTTCTTCGGCAAACGCTACCACCTGGACCTGAAGACCTTCGGCCCGCCGGTGGTGGCGGTCTATCTGTTGAGCGATGTCGGCAGCATCGGCGGCGGCTGGCTCTCCAGCCGGTTCATCAAGGCGGGCTGGAGCATCAACCGCGCCCGCAAGACCACCATGCTGATCTGCGCGGTCCTGGCCCTGCCCGTCGCCTTCGCCGCCCAGGCGTCCAGCCTGTGGCTGGCGGTCGGCATCATCGGCATCGCCACCGCCGCCCACCAGGGTTTCTCAGCCAACCTCTACACCCTGCCTGGCGACGTCTTTCCGCGCTCGGCGGTGGGGTCGGTGGTCGGCATCGGCGGGATGATCGGCGCGATCGGCGGCATGGTCATGGCCAAGTACGCGGGCTTCGTGCTCGACAGGATCGGCGTCTACACGCCCATCTTCGTGGTGGCGGCCAGCGTCTATCTGCTGGCGCTGCTCGCCATCCACCTGCTGTCGCCGAAGCTGGAGCCGGTTGAGATCTAGCCCGGCTCAGCCGGCTTTGAGGGGCCCCGAGGATTCCCGCACCACCAGCACCGGCAGCCGGTCCTTCTCGGCGCGGTTTTCGTCGTCGCGGCCCATCAGCCGCTGCACGGCCAGGCGGCCGATCTCGCGGGTGGGCGTGCGGATCGTCGTCAGGCTCGGCCACAGGCGCCTGGCGATCTCGAAGTCGTCGAAGCCCACCACCGACAGGTCGCCCGGCGCCGCGACGCCCATCTGCCGCGCCGCCTGCAGGACGCCGGCGGCCATCTCGTCATTGCCGGCGAAGATCGCCGTCGGCCGGGGCGACAGCTTCAACAGCTCCGCCGCGCAGGCGATGCCGGATTCGAAGGTGTAGGCGCCTTCGCGGGCGTACTGCGGCTCCAGCTTCAGCCCCCGCGCCGCCAGCCCCGCCTCGAACCCCTCGCGCCGCTCGCGCGACGAGCGGAAGCTGGGCGGACCGGAGATGTGGGCGATGCGCCTGTGCCCGAGATCGGCCAGGTGCCCCGCCGCGGCTTCCCCGCCCAGGCGGTCGCGGGTCTCGATCATGTGCTGCGGCGCATCCACCGAAACCGAGGCCACGCGGACATATTCGCAGCCGATGGCGCCCATCAGGGCGGCCACCCGCTCGTCCTCGGAGACCGAGGGGGTGAGCACCACGCCGAACAGCTTCTGCCGCTCGATGAAGCCCCTGAGGTCCGTCAGGAAGGTGTCGCTCGCCCGGTTGCAGGGGTGCACCACCAGCTCGAAGCCCGAGCCCTTCATGCCGTCCAAGAGGCCCAGCTGCATGTTCACGACGTACTGCGGATTGGGGTTGTCGTAGACCAGCCCGATCAGGAACGAGCGGCGGAACGCCAACCCCCGCGCCTGCGGGTCGGGCGCATAGCCGTGCTCGGCGATCACCGCCTCGATGCGCTCGCGGGTTTCCTTCTGGACGTAGGGGCTGGCGTTGATGACCCGGCTGACGGTCTTCTTGGAGACCCCGGCCAGGCGGGCGATGTCGTTGATCGTGGGCCGGCGGCGCGGGCCGGCGCCCGTTCCCTGGTCCTCGATCTGCGGCGCCTCGCCCTTCGCCATTCCGGTCGCGTTCCCTTTGCCTTACGGCTTCATAGCCGCAGCCACGGCGCAGGGTATAGGCCGAAAGCATGACACCGGTTACCATGGCAAGATGTCTTCGCTCCTGAAGATCGACCCGCGCGATGACAGCGGCGAACGCGAGATCGCCCTTTGAGCCCGCGCCTCAGCGAGACAACCCTGCCGCAGGCCAGGGCCGAGGCGATCCGCCCGGCCTATGACCGCGCCGAGAGCCGGATCGGCGTCGTCCACTTCGGTCCCGGCGCCTTTCACCGGGCGCACCAGGCCTTCTTCTTCGACCGGATGCTGACCCGCGATCCGGGCCTGGCGATCAGCGTGGTGTCGCTGCGCAGCGACGCGGTGCGCGCGGCCCTCGAACCGCAGGACGGGCTCTACAGCCTGCTCGAGCGGGAGGCGGAGCCCAGTCTGCGCGTCATCGGCGCGATCCGGGAGGTCCTGACCGCGCCCGGCGATCCGGAGGCTGTCTTCGCCCGCCTCACCGACCCCATGGTGCGGCTGGTCAGCGCCACGGTGACCGAGAAGGGCTATTGCCTGACACCCGCCGGCGACCTGGACACCAGCCATCCGGACATCCGCCGCGACCTCGCCGATCCCGCCCGGCCGAGCACCCTGGTCGGCTGGCTGGTGGAGGGCCTGCGCCGGCGCCGCACCGCGGGTCTGCCCGGCCTGACCGCGCTCTCCTGCGATAATCTTTCGAGGAACGGTGACGCGTGGCGGCGGACGGCGCTGCAGTTCGCCCGGGCCCGCGGCGAGGCGGACCTGGCGCGCTGGATCGAGGGCGAGGTCGCCTTCCCCGGCAGCATGGTCGATTCCATCACACCCGCCACCGACGAAGCCCTGCGCACGGAGGCGGAGCAGGCGCTGGGCCTGACCGACGCCTGGCCGGTCCAGCGGGAGCGGTTCGCGCAATGGGTGATCGGCGGGGATCTGGGCGCCGACGCCGCCACCTTCGCCGAAGCCGGCGTCATCCTCACCGGCGACGTGGCGGGCTTCGAGCGGGCGAAGCTTCGCCTGCTCAACGGCGCCCATTCCACGCTCGCCTACGTCGGCCTGGCGCTGGGCGTCGCGACCGTCGCGCAGGCCATGGCCGAGCCCAGGCTCGCCGCCTTCGTCGAGGCCCTGATGCGCCGCGAGATCGCGCCCACCGTCGCGGCGCCGGCCGGCCTCGACCTCGACGGCTATATCGGCGAAGTGCTCACCCGCTTCCGCAATCCGGCCATCGTCCACAAGCTGTCGCAGATCGCCTGGGACGGCTCTCAGAAGCTGCCGGTGCGGCTGCTGGCCACCCTCGATGACGCGCTCACCCAGAACCTGCCGATCGACCGTCTGGCGACCGGGGTCGCGGCCTGGATGCTGTTCGTCCGCCGCCAGGCCGGGGCCGGCGAGGCCCTGGTCGACCCGCTGGCGCGGGACCTGGTGGCGGTCGCGCGGACCTGCACGGGCGAGCCCGCCGCCGACGTCGCCCGGTTCCTGGCCTTGGACGCGGTGTTCCCGCGCCGGCTGGCGCAAAGCCCGCGCCTGCGCGCCGCCCTGGAGGCCGGCTACGCCAGCCTCTCCAGCCCCAACGCCCGCGCCGAGTTCGCCGCCTAGCCCCGCGCCGCCACGCCCGCCGACGCGCCTGCGATCCGCCCGAACACCGCGCCCGCCATCAGGCCCGTACCGCCGGGATAGTTCTCGTAGAACAGGCCGCCGACCATCTCGCCGGCCGCATAGAGCCCGGCGATCGGCGCCAGATCGACGTCCAGCACAGCAGCCGACGGATCGATCCTCACCCCGCCGAAGGTGAAGGTGACGCCGCAGGTCACCGCATAGGCTTCATAGGGCGGCGTATCGAGGCGGTTGGCCCAGTTGGACTTGGGGATCGCGAGACCAGTGGTTCCGCGGCCGTCCTTCACGTTCGGATCGAAGGCGATGTCGGTGCGCACCGCGGCGTTGAAGGCGTGGATGGTTTCCAGCGCGCGGGCGGCGTCCACGTCCTCCAGCTTCGCCGTCAGCGCCTCCAGGCTGTCGGCGCTGACCCTGGTCACCTGGCGGATGCGGTACTCGTCGCGCAGCAGGTGGCGGACCTTGGCGTCGAAGACCTGCCAGGCGAACTGGCGCGGCTGTTTCAGCACCTCGCGGCCGTACTTGGCGTAGGTGTAGTTGCGGAAGTCGGCGCCCTCGTCGAGGAACCGCTCGCCTCGGGCGTTGATCAGGATGCCGAACGGATAGCTGTGCTTCTGGAAACCGTCGCCGACCGCCAGGTCGCCGAATTCCGGGGCGTTGCGCTCCCATTGCACCGCGTGGCTGCCCGACCACTGGCCGGTCGGCATGGCGCCGATCTCCAGCGCCATTCTGAGGCCATCGCCGGTGTTGAAGCGGCTGCCGCGCACCTTGGCCAGGTCCCAGCCGGGGCCGAGGTAGCGGGTGCGCCACTCGGTGTTGGCCTGGAAGCCGCCGGCGGCCAGCACCACGGCCTTGGCGGGCAGGTCGTGGGTGACGCCGCCCTGCTTGACGCGGACGCCGCGGACGCCGCCGTCGTCGGCGATCAGCGACACCGCGCGGGCCCCATAGAGCACCTCGATTCCGGCCCGCGCCGCGATCGCCGTCCAGGCCTCCAGCAGCCCCGGCCCGCCGCCGGCCGCCTCGACGGTGAGCCCGCCCCAGAACTTGAACCTGCCGTCGACCTTGAAGGCCTGGCGCCCCCAGATCGGGGCGAAGCGGACGCCCTTGTCGCGCATCCAGAACATGGTCGGGCGGCTCTGGGTCACCAATGCCTCGCAGAGCTCGGGATCGGTGCGGTAGTCGGTGACCCGGCCCATGTCCTCGAAGAACTGCGCCTCCGGGTAGGCGCCGAAGTCGGTGACGGCGGCCTCCGCGTCGGTGAGGTCGGGCATCAGGCGGCGCAGGTCGTCGACGCCGTCGTAGGCGAACCGCATGGCGCCGGCGGTGAAGGCGGTGTTGCCGCCGGCCAGCGCCCGCGGCGCCCGCTCCAGGACGGTGACCGAGGCGCCCTGCTCGGCGGCCGAGACCGCCGCGGCGAACGCCGCATTGCCCGCGCCCACCACGATCACATCGGCCATACGTCTGACGCCCTCGCCCGCGTGGAGGAGAAGCTTAGGGCCTGGCGGCCGGCGATGCGAAGGGTGAAACGGCGGCGGGGCTCAGGACCGGCGATCGAGCGGAACCGGCTCGGCCGACGACGTCCCGGACTCGGGAAACTGCGCAGCGTATTTGGCCAGCCTCAGATAGCCCGCCGCGATGCTCAGGTAGCTCTCGCGCTCCTCGGGGGTGCGCGCGGCGCCGGAGAGCTGCGAGAAGCGGCTGGCCCGCTCGGCATAGGTTCGTGCGTCGAACATGCTCAGAGTCTAGCGAGACCGAGGTTATCGGAGCAGACGCCATCGCGTCGCAGCCGGTGCGGCCTTTTGGCCGCCCGCCGGCGAAAGCCGCCGACCCGCGCCTGTTGACGTGTGGCCCCCTCTTCACCCCAAGATGGCGGCCATGAGCATCCCAGCGGAACTGGCCGACGTGGTCGGCGAGATCGATTTCGATCCCGACGCCCTGCACGCGAAGTATCTGGCGGAACGCGACAAGCGTCTGCGCGAGGACGGGGCGGCGCAGTACGTCGAGGTGAAGGCCGAGTTCTCCCACTACGTCGACGACCCCTACGTCGACCCGGGCTTCACCCGCGCGCCGGTGACCGATGAGGTGGAGTTCGCGATCATCGGCGGCGGCTTCGGCGGCCTCCTGATGGGCGCCCGCCTGCGCGAGGCCGGTTTCGACAGCATCCGCATGGTGGAGAACGCCGGCGACTTCGGCGGCACCTGGTACTGGAACCGCTATCCCGGCGCCATGTGCGACGTGGAGAGCTACGTCTACCTGCCGCTGCTGGAAGAGCTTGGGTACATGCCCAAGCACAAATATTCCTTCGCGCCCGAGATCCTCGAGCACAGCCGCAACATCGCCCGCCACTACCGGCTCTACGACGACGCCCTCTTGCAGACCTCGATCACCGGGATGGCGTGGGACGAGGCGGCCGCGCGCTGGATCGTCTCGACCAACCGCGGCGACCGCTTCAAGGCGCGCTATGTGGCCATGGCCAACGGCCCGCTCAGCCGCCCGAAACTGCCCGGCATTCCCGGCATCAACGACTTCAAGGGCCACACCTTCCACACCAGCCGCTGGGACTACCGCTACACCGGCGGCGACTCGTCGGGCGGCCTCACCGGCCTGGCGGACAAGCGGGTCGGCATCATCGGCACCGGCGCCACGGCGATCCAGTGCGTCCCGCACCTGGGCGAAAGCGCCAAGGAGCTCTACGTCTTCCAGCGCACGCCGTCGTCGGTCGACGTCCGCAACAATGCGCCCACCGACCCGGCCTGGGCCGCCTCGCTGACGCCGGGCTGGCAGACCCGCCGGCGCGAGAACTTCAACATCCTGGTCAGCGGCGGCGACGCGGACGAGGACCTGGTCCACGACGGCTGGACCGACATCTTCCGCAACCTCACCGGCGCCGCCGCCAAGCAGGCCTCGCAGAAGCTGGGCCGGCGGCTGACCAGCCAGGAGCGCGGCGAGCTGATGGCGCTCGCCGACTATCGCAAGATGAACCAGGTCCGCGCCCGGGTGGACGCCATCGTCAAGGATCCGGTCACCGCCGCGGCGCTGAAGCCCTGGTACCGCCAGTTCTGCAAGCGCCCGTGCTTCCACGACGAATATCTGCAGACCTACAACCGCGAAAACGTCCATCTGGTGGACACCCACGGCAAGGGCGTCGAGCGGCTGACCGAAACGGGCGTCGTCGCCAATGGGGTCGAATACCCGCTCGACTGCCTGATCTTCGCCACCGGCTTCGAGGTCGGCACCGCCTACACGCGCCGCGCCGGCTACGACATCACCGGCCGCGGCGGCGTGACGCTCTCGGAGCACTGGGCCGATGGCCTGCGCACCCTGCATGGGCTGACCGCGCATGGCTTTCCCAACTGCTTCTTCCTGGGCTTCACCCAGACGGCGATCACCATCAGCGTGCCCCAGGCGCTGAACGAACAGGCCAACCACGTGGCCCATGTGGTGAGCGAAGCGAAGGCGCGCGGCCGCCAGGTGCTGGAACCGACCGCGGAAGCGGAGGCCGCCTATGTGGAGGAGATCCGCAGCCTGATGCGGGTGGGCCAGCGGTTCTACATGGAATGCACGCCGGGCTACTACAACTCGGAAGGCCAGGCCGGGAACCGTAACGGCTTCTTCTCCGAGATGTATGGCGCGGGCCCGCTGAAGTTCTTCGACAAGCTCAAGGCCTGGCGCGCCGACGGGCGGCTGGAGGGGCTTTCGCTTCGGTAGCGACGCCCTAGTTGAAGGCGGCCGCCACGCTGTTGAACAGCGCGCCGATCTGGGTGGCCATCGCCCCGACCGCGGTGACGATGACGACGGCGATGAGGCTGGCGATCAGGGCGTATTCGATCGCCGTGGCGCCCGCGCGGTCCTTGCCGAACCGCCGCACAAAGCCGGACATCAACGCCTCCCGCGCCGAGGGCCCTGCAACTGAGCCCACGGGGACTATGCGCGATCGCGGTGAATCCACCGTGTACCGGCGGAATTTTTGTGGGTCTGGGGTCGGCCGCGGGCGGGGCCTCTGGATCAGGACGTGTTGGGCGCGTGGACGGCGGGGCCGTTGCGGGTGCGGCTCGCCCCCTCCACCAGCCGCTCTTCGGCGGCCGGTCCCCCTCCCGCCGTCGCTGCCGCGACGGGGGAGGTGAGCGGCGGCGCGAAGCCGAGGTCGCGGCAGAGGCGCGCGATCAGGTCGTCGACGGGGACGTCGAGGAAGTCGTCCTCGCCCTCCAGCTCGTCCAGCCGGGCGTTGAGGTCGTCGCGGAACAGCTCCGCCTCCTCGTCGTCCTCCAGCTCGTTCCAGACATGGCGGGTGATCGCGGTGCGCAGGCGCACGCGCTTGATATGGCGGGGGACGAGTTCGGGATGCAGCTCAGGCCCGCGCGCGGCCGCCTCGCCCGCCAGACGCTCAGCCTCGAGCCGCTCGGCCTCGAGCCGCTCGGCCTCCAGCTTGCGGTGGATCAGGATCGACTGGCGCACGCCCCGCGCCAGCTTGGCCATCGAGCCGGTCAGCTTGACGAAGTCGTCCGTGGTCTCCGCCGCCAGCAACCGCCGCTGCGCCTCGCGCGCCGCGGCATGCATCCACTCGGCCAGCTCGCCCAGGATTTCTTCCCTGCGTTCAGCGGTGGCGGTGGGGTCGGACATGAACAAAACGAGAACATGAGAGTGGGGGGAAGTCAAGAAAAATGAGAGGGGGCGCTGTGCGACCGCAGCGCCCCCTCCACCACTTCGTGGTCCCCCTCCCCCGCGTTGCGGGTGAGGTATTTTGGCTAGCCGGCAGGTGGTGGCTTAAATCTCATGACGGCCAGTTTGCCGTCGGGCCTGGGCAACTCAAGGACGCGCCAAAGGCGCGCCGCCGTGCGGCCGGCCAGGGGCCGGTCCTTGACTTGCCCTGGCCCGAAGGCTCGCATCATCCATGAGGTTTAAGGCCGGGTGGCATCTCTGGGAGATGCGCGACAACCTGATTCCTATTGGAACTTGCGCCGCTCGAACGCCGGGACATCAGAAGGGCTTGGCAGGAATGGGAGGCAAGGCCTTGAACACCGGCCAACAGCTTCTCGAACACGGCCAGGACGGCATGTCCGTCCTTGCAGACATAGCTGACGTTTGAAGTGACGCTCCGCCTCGTGAGGCCTGAGCAGGCTCATTGCCCCTGACCTTGATCGCAACAACGGCCAAAGCGAAAAATCGACCGGCAACACGACGCGTCGAAACCGCAAGAAGCGGATTGGCTAGATCAGCTACCGATGACGAGTCCGCTCCGGTCAGCTCGATTGCCGGTCTGCGGAGGAAATGGCGACTCGGGCTACAAGGTGGCGCTCGATCCGAGAGTACGCCATGGCCAAAGCGTTGCCGGAACCACCGATCCGCCGCTATCGGGGCCTGACTGTCGCCGAATGGCTGACTGCGGGGGTTGGGCTGGGGTCGGTGGTGATCGGCATCGGCTCGCTGGCCGTCGCCTGGCTCACTTACGAGAACGGCAAGGACACGCGGGACATTAAGCGCGCCATTGCCAGCCTGACGACGCTGGCAGAGCAAACCAAACGCCAGGCCGATAACAGCGCTGGCCAGCTGGCTGTCCTTCGAGATCAGGTCGGAGAAACCAGAAGGCAGACTACAGCTATCGAGGCCAGTGCGACTGCGAATGCGAAGTCTGCGGAAGCTCAGAGAAAGGCGGCTGACATTGACGTGAGCACGACCAGGGCGGCGCTTACGCTGAGTGATCCGAATATCTTTCTATACTCGGGGGAAATAGATGAGAATGCAACGATTCTCGTAAAAATAAGACCAGAGTTTTCAAATATAGGTTCGACGTCAATATATCTCGGAGCTGGAGAATATCATATATTTATTGGGGGAGGACTTCCGGCGGTGCCGCCCAATACCCCGACAAATAGATTCGGTGGCGCAAACGATCTAGTTTCTCAGCCCCACTCGACCTTTGGGCCGACAGATCCAATTGAATTCAGGATAACCAAAGCGGAGTCTAACGAAATAGAGGCGGGACGGGATAACGTCTATATATATGGATTCATCAATTTTACGGATTTTCTTCAGAAGCGTGGAAAGTATTGCTTTGCCTATAGGGTGAGCTTTCAAAAACAGCATATCCTGACGCAATCAACGGGTGGGCCGGCCTACCACTGCGCCGGGTATGCGGTTCACTAGTCAGCAGACAAACACCCAACCGCTCCGAAACTCGTTATCTAGCGCTTCAAGGCGAGACCACCACGTCTTGAGGGTTGGCCACACTCCACGCATTTTCTTCTCGGTGTCAGGGCCTGACGCGTGAACGGCGCGGCGAAGGCGGACAATGAGTTCCGAATAGGCGACCGTCGCTGAATCGACGCCGAACGCCTGAACATTCTTGAGAAGGATTACGAGCACTCTGAGGTGACGTATCGCAATTTCATGGACTAGTGGATCTAGCCTTGCCGCCCCCAGCTTGGCGATCATGGCCTCAACTTCAACGACCAAATCTAACGCTTCTTTAGGAGGGTCACTTGGGCGCGCTTGGCTACCGGCGAACGTCGCAAACAGAGCAATAGAACTGACCAGCGTTGGCAGTGGACCGCCAATAGACCCGTTGATCCCAGCAGGTGAAAATGCCGTCCTCAATCCGCCTGTTGTCTGACAAAGACCTTCTGCCGATTCGGCCGGCACACCTGATCCTCGAATGACTGCCTCGGCACCTTCTGCATTCTCTAGGACATAGGCGCACATCCTAGCCGCTAGCGCCTCGCTGAATGGCTCTCCAACCCAACGGTGCAAGTGCTGGAAACCCGTGTGATTGGGCTCGGGCTTGAGAAGCCTCAGGATGTTCAGGACGTTGGTGATGTAGTCGGCCATCTTCCAAAGCTACGCCATGGAAGGGTCATCCAGCCATACATACATGCAGGCGCGAGGTCAGTGCAGAGGACTCCAAGCCCAGCACCCCCCAATCACTAAATTCAACCGGATCACCCTTCACGCCGTTCCCCATTTCATCGCCATCACAATTGCGGTGTCGATTGAGGACTCACTCTAGGATCAAGCACCATAATTTCCTCAAAATATTGAAATTGTGAGGATTATCCTCAAGGCTCTGCCGGAGAGGGTGGGATTCGAACCCCGGCGCCCTTCAAGGTACGCCGCATTTCAAGTGCGGGGCTTTCGACCCCTCAGCCATCCGCCGCTCGCCCAGCCCCGCCTACCGGCTGGGCGCCAGCGGTTCCACCCCCGCCGTTAGCGCGATCCGCACGGCGGCGGAGAGGCTTCGGGCGTCGAGCTTGTCCATCACATTGGCGCGGTAGATCTCGACCGTCCGCACGCTGATATCGAGCTCATAGGCGATCAGCTTGTTGGGCAGGCCCGCCAGCAGGCCGCGCAGGACCTCGCTCTCGCGGCCGGTCAGCTTGGCGACCAGGGCCTTGGATTGGGCGGTCACCGCGCGGTCTTCGGTGGTGGCCTCCAGCTTGACGAAGGCCTCGCGGACCGCCTCCAGCAACTGCTCGTTCAGATAGGGCTTTTCGAGGAATTCGAAGGCGCCGTGCTTCATGGCCTGGACGGCGATGGAGATGTCGCCCTGGCCGGTGAACACGATGACCGGAAAGGCGATCTGACGCTCGGCCATGTGGCGCTGGACCTCCAGGCCGTCCATCTGCGGCATGTGGATGTCGAGCAGGACGCAGGCGGGGACCGAGGCGTCCGCCTTCGCCAGGAACTCGACGCCGGAGGCGAAGGTGGTGACCCGATAGCCGGCGCTTTCCAGCAGCAGGGCGGCCGATTCCCGGACGTCTTCGTCATCGTCCACGATGTGCAGGGTCCTTCGGCTAGGCATGCTGCAGGTCCTTCGTGGCGAGCGGGATCGTGAAGCGGAAATCGGCGCCGGCGCGCTTCGGGTCCGACGGCTCCAGCCACATCCGGCCGCCGTGCGCCTCGACGATGCGGCGGCAGATCGACAGGCCGACGCCCATGCCGTCGTTCTTGGTCGAGACGAACGGCGAAAAGAGCCGGGCGGCGAGGTCCGGCGCCACGCCCGGCCCGCTGTCGCGGACCGACACCTCCACCATGCCGCGCCGGGCCATCGTGCCGATGGTCAGGATGCGAGGCGCCGGCAGGTCGCGCATGGCCTCGCCCGCGTTGCGCACCAGATTGACCAGGATCTGCTGGATCTGGATGCCGTCGGCCAGCACGCGGCCGGCCTTGGGCGAAAACTCCAGGCGCACCTCGGTGCCGTCGGACTTGGCGTTCGGCGCGGCCAGGGCCACGGCGTCGACGATCAGCTGGTCGAGCCGCTCGATGCGCGCGTCGGCCTCGCCGCGGGCGATGAAGTCGCGCAGGCGGCGCACGATCTCGCCGGCACGCACGGCCTGGCCCTCGGCGTGGTTGGCGGCGCGCACGATGCGGGCGCGGGCGGTGTCGTCGAGCGTGCGGCCGCCGTCGCTCAGCATCATCTTCAAGGCGCCCACGGAGTTGCCGATGGCGGTCAGCGGCTGGTTGAGCTCGTGCGCCAGGGCCGCGGCCATCTCGCCCATGGCGCTGAGCCGCGAGACGTGGGCGAGTTCGGCGCGCAGCTGTGACAGGTGATCGCCGCGGACCGCCAGTTCGGCCTGGGCGCGGCGCTCTTCGGTGACATCGCGGTAGATGCCGATGGTGCGGATGTGGGCGCCCTGCGGCGAATAGAAGAACCGCCGCACGCCGTGGAAGTCGCGGATTTCGCCGTCGGCGCGGCGCATCCGAAGGTCGTCGATCTGCTGGGACTTGCCCGCGGCGATGTCATCGTCGCGGTGCGGGTCCCGGGCCACGATCATGCCGTTCAGGAGGTTCAGGGCGTCGGGGTCATCCTGCAGCCTGCCAGGCTCCAGCCCCAGCAGGCGCTCGAACCCGTCGTCGCAGACCACGGTGCGGGAGGGCACGTCGAGGTCGGCGATGCCGAGGTCATAGGCGTCCACCGCCAGCCGCACGCGCTCCTGGCTCTCCCGCAGGGAAGCCTCGGCGGCCTTCAGATCGGTGATGTCGGCGATGGTGCCGACGACGCGATCCTCGCCGTCCTCCGCGCCTTTCTGGAGCACCCACTGCAGCGCGACCCAACGGATCTCGCCGCTCTTGGTCCAATGCTGGATCTCCCCGCGCCATTCCCCGTGCTCGCGGATGGCGGCTCGGGTCGCCTGGCGGACCGACGCGCCCTCGACGTTGAGGAACTCGCCCGGCCGGCGGCCCAGCACTTCCGCCGCCGTCCAGCCGTAGAGCGCCTCGCAGGCCGGCGGCCAATGCTGCAGCCGGCCATGGCCGTCGACGATCATCACCGTCGAGCGCGCAAGGGCGGTGGCCAGGCTGTCGCGCCGGCCGCGCTCGCGGCCCAGGGTCTGGGCGGCCCAGAAGGCCAGGACCAGCAGGGTCACCGCGCTCAAGACGATGATCAGCAGCATCCGCACGTCGGGCCCGTAGAAGCCGGCGCGCACGCCGGCGTTGGCGAGCATCCCGAAGGCGACCGGGATCAGCGCCACCGGCGCCAGGAGCCGCGCGATGCGTCCCGGCTCGCCGCCGCCGGCCACCAGCCGCACCCAGCCGGCGTCGCGCTTGAGGATCAGCACGCCGGCGCAGAGCGCGCCCACCGCCACCGAGGTGTTGAGCGCGATCCGCAGGCTCTGGTTCAGGATCGAGAGCTGCGAGGGGTCCTGCAGCAGGAAGGGCAGGATCGACAGGCTGGCGATCAGGGCGCCCAGGCTGGCGGCGCTCAAGGCCAGGAGCTTCAGCCGGGGCTGACGCACGCCCACGCCCAGCAGCGAGGCGGCATAGAGCGCGATCACCACGCAGGTGATGATGCTGGGCCGTCCGGGCCACAGCGGCAGCGGCCGCTGGGCGAGCACCTCGCGGCGGTAGAGCATCAGGTCGGTCGGGACGGCGTGGGGCGAGGCGTAGGCAGAGAGCCAGACCGCGCAGGCCGCCAGCAGCCCCAGGCCCACGAGGCGGGAGATCCAGCGGTGGCCGGCCGCCCCGGCCGAGAGGCCGGCCGCGCCGACGATGAGCGCAACGGCGGTGGCCGGCTGCAGGGCGACGGCGCCGGGGATCACCGAGGTCAGTGGGACGCTGCCGGTCCGCCAGCCGATCAGGGCGGCGAGCGCGATGGCCACGACGGCGAGCGCGATGGCGACCGCGCCCCGTTCCGGCCGCCGCAACCGTTCCGCGAACCTCAAGTTCATGCCTGCCCCGAACACCGTTCGCGAAGAGCAAGCTGGCCACATCGCAGCGGCCTATGCCAGGGGCATTCTTGTCGCACCGGTTGTATCGGAAGGCATGCAGCCCATGAATGCTCCCGGCCATTTCGATATCCGCGTCGTTTCGGACTGAAGTCTTGCCGATCACTGATCGAGTTCAGCCAAATCCGTCCTTCGCACATACCCCTGTAATTTCCCTAGGTTGGGGCCGCCCGGCGCGATCCCTAGGCTCTGCGCGTCGCCGCGCTCCGCATCCCGCGGGCGGGCGAGAGGGCTTTGGTTCGCGTGCCGGCGGCGTCGACTCATCAGGCCAGCGCCATCGTCGTCGTGCGGGACCCGGTCCTGGCGTCGTCGCTGGAACTCGCCCTGCTGGCGGGCGGGATGAACGCCCTCCTCTATGACCCGGCGCAGGGCCTGGACGGCCTGCCGCTCGAAATCGCCATGACCCTGATCGTCGACGGGCAGGTCCTGAAGCCGGACCCCGCGGCCTTCGTCGCCGGCCTGCGGGCGCGGCCGTGGGACGGGCTGGTCATCCTGGTGACCGGCGATGGCGAGGCGCTGCAGACGATCTTTTCGCGGTCGCATCGGATCGCGGTCCTGGAGATGCCGTTCGGCGGCGCCGACCTGATCGCCGCCATCCGCGCCGTCTGGCCTGACGAGGCCTAGGTCATTTGGCCTGCCACCCGAAGCCCGTCAGGGCGAAGGGTGGCGGAGAGGGTGGGATTCGAACCCACGGTACCCTTCCAGGTACGCCGCATTTCGAGTGCGGTGCTTTCGACCACTCAGCCACCTCTCCAGAGCCGGCGATCGGACCCAAGGAAAGGGGTCCGCTGAGCGAGGCGCGGAACCTACTCATCCGACCCTGGCTGTGCAAGTGCGGGAATCCCTCAGATCCTCCCCCAGCGCGGAGCGCGATTGAGGGGGAGGTGGATCGCGGCGCAGCCGCGAGACGGAGGGGGTTGCAGCCCACTCCGGCGCGACGTTGGGAAAGACTGCGGAACATGGCGGCGGCCCTCGGAGTGGGCTCGAACCCCCTCCGTCCTGTCGCTGCGCGCAGGACACCTCCCCCTCAATCGGGCTGCGCCCTGGGGGAGGATCTAGAGGTCATTTCGGCCAGAGCACCATCTGGGTGCAGCGGAACAGCGCCATGGTCTTGCCGGTGGTCCGGTTGACCGCCTCGGCGTCCCAGACCTGGGTCATGCGGCCGCCGTGGACCAGGCGGGCCGTGCAGGCGACGGTCTCGCCTTCCTTGGCGGTGCCCAGGTAGTTGGCCTTGAGCTCGATGGTGGTGAAGCCGGTGGCGCCGTCGGGCAGGCTGGCCACGCAGGCGTAGCCGCAGGCGCTGTCGACCAGCGCGATCACCGAGGCCGCATGCAGGAAGCCGTTGGGCGCCATGTGACCCCTCGTGGTCGTGAACCAGCCCGAGGCGCGACCCTGGGCCACCTCGTCCCACTGGATGCCGAGCTCGCCGGGCAGATGGCCCTTCTGGCGTTCCTGAAAGCTCGCCGCCTGATTGCCGTCCATCTTCGACCCCGTCGCCTGTGGAAGACTGAGCTAGGGACTGGGCGGCCTGAAACCAAGCCCTGCCGATTGTCGCCGCACCGGCGGCGCGCTAACCCAGAGCCATATTCGCGGGCGATATTTCGAGGAGGATCATGAGTATCAAGGGCAAGGCCTATCTCATGGGCGCGTTCGAGCATCCGCTGCGCGACGCGCCGGACACCTCGACCCCGCAGCTCCACGCCGAGTGCGCCAGGGGCGCCCTGATCGACGCGGGCCTGACCAAGGACGACGTGGACGGCTACTTCTGCGCCGGCGATGCGCCAGGCTTCGGCGGGCTTTCCATGGTCGACTACATGGGGCTGAAGAACGTCCGCCACCTGGACAGCACCGAGACCGGCGGCTCGTCCTACATCGTCCATGTGGGCCACGCGGCGCAGGCGATCGCGGCGGGGAAGTGCTCGGTGGCCCTGATCACGCTCGCCGGCCGGCCTCGGCATGGCGGACGGCGGCCGGGCGCCGGGATGGCGCCGGGCGGCGGCGGCGGCCTCACCGACGGGCCGCCGGAGGCCGGGTTCGAGAACATCTACGGCGGCTCGACCCACAACACCTACGGCATGTGCGCCATGCGCCACATGTACGAGTACGGCACCACGTCCGAGCAGCTGGCCTGGATCAAGGTCGCCGCCAGCCATCACGCGCAATGGAACGAGCACGCCTTCCTGAAGGACGTGGTGACCGTCGAGGACGTGGTCAATTCGCGGATGATCAGCGACCCGCTGCACCTCTTGGACTGCTGCGTGGTCACCGACGGAGGCGGCGCGTTGATCGTCACGTCGCCGGAGATCGCCAAGTCGCTGAAGCGGCCGAAGGTGCGGGTGCTGGGCGCGGGCGAGGCGCCGAAGACCCCGCTGGGCGGCCAGGGCCTCGACCTCACCCACTCCGGCGCGGTCTGGTCGGGGCCTCGGGCCTTCGAGGAGGCCGGGGTGACGCCCGCCGACATCAAGTACGCCTCGATCTACGACAGCTTCACCATCACCGTGCTGATGCAGCTGGAAGACCTGGGCTTCTGCAAGAAGGGCGAGGGCGGCCAGTTCGTCGCCGACGGCAACCTGATCAGCGGCGTCGGCAAGCTGCCGTTCAACACCGACGGCGGGGGCCTCTGCAACAACCACCCGACCAACCGGGGCGGCATCACCAAGGTGATCGAGGCGGTGCGCCAGCTGCGCGGCGAGGCGCACCCGAAGGTGCAGGTGGCGAACTGCGACCTGGCCATCGCGCACGGCACCGGCGGGTCGCTGGGCACCCGGCACGCCTCGGCCACCGTGATCATGGAAAGGGAGGGCTGAGCATGTCCGAAGTTGCTGGCAACATGAGCCGCCCGATCCCGGCCCCGATGGTCTCGGTGGAGACCAAACCCTTCTGGGACGCCGCCGCCGAAGGCCGCTTCCTGATCAAGCGCTGCACGGAGTGCAAGAAGGCCTTCTGGTACCCGCGGGCCATGTGCCCGTTCTGCATGTCGGCCGAGACGGTCTGGGAGGAGAGCCCGGGCGAAGGGGTGATCTACACCTATTCAGTGATGCACCGCTCGCCCACCGGCCCCTACGCCATCGGCTATGTGACGCTCAACGAAGGGCCGGCGGTGCTGACCAACTTCGTCGACGTGGCGCCGGACGGGCTTGCCATCGGCATGAAGGTCAGGGTCAAGTTCCAGCCGACCGAAGGGGGGCCGCCGGCGCCGGTGTTCACACCGGCTTAGAGGCGCCGCGGATCGGCCCCCGGTACGAAGAAGAATGGGGGCTCCTCACATGGCCGTCGCCGACACGTCCGACCTGCCGCCGCCGCCCGCGGTGACCGCCCACCACGGCAAGGTGGGGCTGTTCGGCGCCGTCGCGCTGGTGGCCGGCAGCATGGTGGGCTCCGGCATCTTCCTGTTGCCGGTCAGCCTGGGGGCGGTCGGCTCGATCTCCATCCTCGGCTGGATCGCGGCCACGGCGGCGGCCCTGGCGGTCGCCGGCATGTTCGCCTGGCTGGGCGGGGCTGCGCCTCAGGCCAGAGGCCTGCCGGGCTACGTGGAAGCGGGCCTGGGCCCCTTCTTCGGGGTGCAGACCGCAGGCTGCTACTGGGTGGGCTGCTGGACCGGGATGGTGCCGATCGCCATGGCCGTGGCCGGCGCGCTGGGCTTCCTCGTCCCGGCGCTTGCCGGCGCCGTCCCACGGCTGCTGCTGACGCTCGCCGCGATCTGGCTGAGCATCGCCGCCGCCTGGATCGGACCCCGGGCCGTGGCGCGGGTGGAAGGCGCGACGCTGGCGGTGGGGCTGGCGCCGGTGGCGATCGCCGCGACCCTGGGCTGGCTGGCCTTTCATCCGAGCCTGTTCCTGGCCTCCTGGAATCCGCAGGGGCTGAGCCTGCCCGCCGCGGTGGGCCCATCCGCGCTCACCGCCTTCTTCGCCTTCCTGGGCGTGGAGAGCGCGGCGGCGACGGCCGGCGTGGTGCGCGATCCCGCGCGCAACGTGGGCCGCGCCAGCCTGATCGGCGTCGTCGTGGTGGCCGCGCTCTACATCGGCGCCTGCAGCGTGCTGATGGGGATCCTGCCGGCGCAGGCGCTCGCCCATTCCAGCGCCCCATTCGCGCAGGCCGGTCAGGCGGTGCTGGGCGTGGGCCTGGCCGGCGTGATCGCGGTCTGCGCCCTGTTGCGCGCCCAGGGTTGCCTCACCGGCTGGGTGCTGGTGACCAGCGAAACCAGCCGCAGCGGCGCCGACGCCGGGGTCTTTCCCCGCGTCTTCCGCACCCGACGGGGCGAGCGGGTCTCCGCGGTCAGCCTGCTCACCGTCGGTGGCCTGATGAGCGTGCTCGCCGTCGGCACGGCCTCGCCCAGCCTTGGCCAGCAGTTCGCGACGCTCGCCGACATCTCGGTGCTGCTCAGCCTCTACAGCTACACCCTGGCCGGCGGGTCGTTGATCCGGCTGTCGAAGGGCCTGCCGCCCGCCCGGCGGTGGCCCGCCAGGATCACCGCGCTCGCCGCCATGGCCGCCAGCCTGACCCTCATCGCCTCGGGAAAGCCGATCGAGCTGGCCGCCTGGCTGGGCGCCATCGCCGCGGCCGGGCTCCTGTATCTCTGGCTCCGGCGGCGCTAGGGTCGCGCGATGCTGAGTGTCGATCTCTATCGCGGCGAGGCCGCCCTGCGGGCCGACCAGGCGCGCGTGCTGCGCCGGTCCTGGCAGTTCGTCGGCCACGAAACCATGGCCCCCGATCCCGGCGACTACATCGCCGAGGAGGTCGGCGGCGCGCCGGTGGTGGTGGTGCGCAACGGCGAGGGCGCGCTCGCGGCCTTCCACAACGTCTGCCGCCATCGCGCCGGCGCGCTGGTCGCCGACGGGGCCGGCCATTGCGGCGAGGCCTTGGTCTGCCGCTATCACGGCTGGCGCTACAGCCTGGACGGACGGCTGCGCAGCGCCACCGACTTCGGCGCGCTGCCGGGCTTCGATCCGCGCGAGTTCGGCCTCTTCCCGGCGCGGGTGGAGACCTGGCGCGGGCTGGTGTTCGTGAACCTCGACCTGGACGCCGCGCCGCTGAGCGAGGCGCTGGCGCCCCTGGCCGGCGAGGCGGATTTCCCGGCCTTCCCGCTCACCGAGCGCCGCAGCCATCTACTGGCCTGCAACTGGAAGGCCTATGTGGAGAACTACCTGGAGGGCTACCACCTGCCGATGGTGCATCCCGAGTTCGACGCCGACGTGGTGGTGGCCGACTACGAGGTGCGGATCGAGGGGCAGGTCATCTTCCAGGCCGCGCCGCCGCGCGACGCGAGCGTCTACGCCGGGACCTGGGCGTGGCTGTGGCCCAACCTGGCGATCAACACCTACCGCCATGGCTATATGATCGAGCGGATGACCGCGGTGGGCGCGGAGGAGACGCGGCTGGACTACTTCTACTTCTTCGATCCCGCGCGGATGGCCGAGCTGGCGGAGATGTTCGTCGCGTCAGATCGGGTCACCGCGCAGGACAAGCAGGTCTGCGAGGAGGTGCAGCGCAACCTGCGCGCCGGCGTCTATCGGGGCGGGGTGCTATCGCCCAAGCACGAGCAGGGCGTCGCCTGGTTCCAGGCGCGCATCGCGCAGGCGCACAGCGAGCCGGTCCCGGCGAAGCTGACAGCGGTATCTTAAGGGGCTACTCGCCGCCGGGCTTGGCCGCGCCGGCCTTGCCTGCCGAGTTCTGGGCGCTCTTCTCCTCGGCCCGGGCGCCGGCCAGCATGCCGGTGAGCGCATAGTTGCCCTCGTGGCAGGCGTATTCGTAGACCTGCCCCTTGGTCTGGCGCATCTGCACCTCGCCGCTGTAGGGCGCGCTCAGCGAGGGGTCCTCGACGGTGAACTGGTAGGAGAGCGAATCCGGGCTGATCCGCCGGAACCGCTCGGTTACCTTCTGGGTCGAGGCGCCGCCGCGCAGCCCCTGTTCGGGCCGCATGTTGGTGGTCTCGACCACCAGGGTGTCGCCGTCCCAATGGCCGACCGAGTCGCCCATCCAGAGCTTCATGCTGGCCGGGATGTGCTGGGCGTTCAGGTGGATGTGGCGCACGTCGTGGACCATCTCCACGTCGATGGCGACCTCGTCCTTGGTCTGCACGATCTGGTAGGTGTTGTTGTACATCAAGGGCAGCATCGGCGGGCCGGCGGACGAGCCGAACGAGAGCAGGCAGCGCTCGCCGAGGCTGAAGCCTTCGGGATTGTCGGTGCGGCCGGCCATGCGGGCGCGTTGCGCGCGCGGGTCCGGCGCGCCGGCGGCGCGGGGCGGGAACTGGCCATTGGCCGGCGAGGTGATGATCGAGGCGCGCTTCTCGCCGTTGATGGTGATCAGCGTGGTGCCCGGATCCTTCCAGCCCTGGTTGTAGCCGCAGTTGAAGCCGGAAATGCCGTCCGGCCCGCAGTCGGCGTTCTTGAGGTCCTTGACCGTGGCTTCCGGCGGCGTCGGCGCGTCGGCGCGGGCGATCTGGTCCTGCGTCGCCTTCTCGATTCTGGCCGCCTCTTCCTTGGTGAGCACGTTGCGGTCGCCAAGCTTCGGGTCGCGGGTCAGCGGCGTGATGGTCGCGGTGGTCCAGTTGCCCTGCAGGTCCGGATGGCCGTCGGCGGCCAAGGGCGCCTTGTAGGGCGCGGCGGCGGCGCAGGTCCCCATGAGGGCTGCGGAAAGGGCGGCTACGGAAACGGCCGCCAGCTGTTGAATGCGCATGATCAAATCCTCGCCCGAAAATCTTGCGGCCGACTCTTGGTGGTCGGCGCTGACCGCAGAATAAACCCCCGTCCTCAGATGCGAAAGGCCTCGGCGACCAGCCGGTCCATCGGGGGCGCGGCCTTTAGGCCTCTTCGCCCTGCGGGGCTGTCTCGCCGATCTCGGCCAGGACCTCGTCGGTGTGTTCGCCCAGCCTGGGCGGGTGGCGGCGGATGTTGGCCGGGCTCTTGGAGAATTTCACCGGCGGCCGCATCTGCTTGTAGGCGCCGACTTCCGGATGGTCGTAGCGCTCGAAGAGGCCGACGGCCTCCAGGTGCGGATCGGTCTCGAGGTCGTCCAGCCGGTTGGTCTTCACCACCGGGATCGACATGGGCTTCAGGATATCCAGCCACTCCTGGGTGGTCTTGGTGAGCGCCGCCTCGGCGACCAGGCCGTAGAGCTCGTTGATGTGCTTCATCCGCACGAAATAGTCGGAGAACCGCGGGTCCTTGGCGATGGTCTCGCCGAAGCCGGCGGCCTCGAAGAACTGGTCCCACTGCTTGTCGGTGTAGGGGAGGAGGCCGATGTAGCCGTCCTTGGTCTGGAAGGGCTTGCGGTTGGGGTTGACCACGCGGCTGTAGCCGAGCTGGCCGGTCGGCGGCTCGAAGGTGTGGCCGAACAGGTGCTCGACCATCAGGAAGCTGGTGATGCACTCGAACATCGGCACCTCGACGAACTGGCCCTCGCCGGTGCGCGCCTTGTGCAGCAGGGCCGCGGTCACCGCCTGGGCCAGGAACAGGCCCGAGACCTTGTCGGCCACCAGGGTCGGCAGGATGCGCGGCGTCGGGTTGCCGTCGGTGCGCGGCAGGACGTCGGCGAGGCCGGACGCCGACTGGATCAGGTCGTCGTAGGCGGGCTCCCCCGCATAGGGCCCGTCCGAGCCATAGCCCGCGGCATGCGCGTAGATGATGTCCGGCTTGATCGCGGCCACGTCCTCATAGGCGAAGCCCAGGCGCTTGAGGCCCTCGTAGCGCACGGAGCTCGCGAACACGTCGCAGCTCAGGATCAGCTTGCGCACCAGCTTGCGGGCGCTCTCCTTCTTCAGGTCCAGCACCATGGAGCGCTTGTTGCGGTTGATGGCCAGGAACACCGGGCCGAGGTCGCGCGGCGCGCCGTCGGGCACGTGGCCCGCCCAGCGCATGATGTCGCCGCCTGAGCCACGGTTGCCGCCGGGGTCTTCCAGCTTGATCACGTCGGCGCCCTGGTCGGCGAGGATCTGGGTGCCATAGGCGCCGTTGACCACGCTGGTCAGGTCCAGGATGCGGATTCCCGTGAGCGGCCCGGTCGCCTTGCCCTCCAGTTCTTTCTTCTTGGCCACGTTCGCACTCCCCTCGCCGCTTCCGGTCGTTATGATCACCCTTACAAGATCGCGGCCAGGACTGCGACGAGAGAGGGCGCCAGATGGATTTCGAAATCGCCGAAGAGCACCGGATGCTCAAGGACCTGGTGGCCAATTTCGTCCGCGACGAATTGATGCCGCTGGAGGCCGGGGTGCTGGCCCGCGAGGCGGACGGCAAGGGCCTGGGCGTCGGCGCCGACGAACACGCGCGCCTCGACAAGGTCGCCCACGAGCTCGGCCTCTTCGGCCTGGACGCCCCGGAGGACGTCGGCGGCTCGGACCTGCCGATGGTGGCCATGGTCGGCGTCGAGGAGGAGATGGGCCGCTGCGTGACGCCCTACACCCTGCCGCCCGACAGCCCGAACCTGCGCATGCTGATGCAGACGGTCGATGACCGCCAGCGGGCGGCCTATCTGGCGCCCTACGTCGCCGGCGAGACCATCTCGGCGATCGGCATCTCCGAACCGGGCGCGGGTTCGGACCCGGCCGGCATGACCACCCGGGCGGTCCGGGACGGCGACGATTGGGTCATCAACGGCCGAAAAATCTGGATTTCGCGCGCCGCGGACGCCGATTTCACCATCCTGATGGCGGTGACCGACCAGGAGAAGCGGGCGCGGGGCGGCATCTCGGCCTTCCTGGTGGACAAGGGGACCAAGGGCTTCAACGTGCTGCGCCGCATCCCGATGATCGGCGGCGCCTACACCTACGAGATCGCGCTGGAGGACTGCCGGGTCGAGGGCTGGAAGCTGCTTGGGACCGAGGGCCAGGGATTCGCGCCGATGCAGACCCGGCTTGGGACGCGGCGCATCCAGATGGCGGCGTGGTCGGTGGGGATGGCGCAGCGGGCGATGGACATGGTCGTGGAATATGCGCCGCAGCGGAAGACCTTTGGCCTCCCCTTGAGCGAGCGCCAGGCGATCCAGTTCTGGGTGGCGGAGGCGGCGACCAAGATCCACGCCACGCGGCTGATGACCTACGACTGCGCCTGGAAGCTCGACCAGGGCCGCGATGTGCGCAACGAGATCAGCATGATCAAGTGGTTCGCCACGGAGATGGCCTATGAGACCGTCGACCGGGCCATGCAGGCCTTCGGCGCCATGGGCATGACCAAGGAACTGCCGCTGGCGCAGATGCAGGCCAAGCTTCGCACCATGCGCATCTATGACGGGCCGACCGAGGTCCATAAGTGGGTCGTGGCCCGCAACCTGTTGGGGACGAGACGATGAGCCTAGGTTCTGGGAAGAACGCTTTCGGCGACCATGTGACGGTTCAGGCCAACGGCCATGTGGCGGTGATCACCATCGACAAGCCGCCGCACAACCACGTCTCAGTGGACCTGATGCGGGACCTGGCCGACGCGCTGGACGCCATCGACGGCGAGGTCGAGCTGCGCTGTTCGGTGCTGCAGAGCGCGGGCAAGAACTTCTGCGCCGGCGCCGACCTGGTGAGCCGCGAGAGCGCGGGCGGCCTGGGCGCGGTCAATCCGCTCTACGACCAGGCGGTTCGCCTGTTCTCGGCCAAGAAGCCGGTGGTGGCCGCCGTCCAGGGCGCCGCGGTCGGCGCGGGCCTGGGCCTGGCGGTGATGGCGGACTTTAGGATCGCCTCGCCCGACGCCCGCTTCGCGGCCAATTTCGTCAAGCTGGGCTTCCATCCGGGCTTTGGCCTGACCCATACCCTTCCGCGCCTGATCGGGCGCACCAAGGCCGAGCTGATGTGTCTGACCGGCCGGCGCGTGAAGGCCGAGGAGGGCCTGCCCTGGGGCCTGGTGGACGAGGTCGTTCCGCTGGAGGACCTGCGGGCCGCGGCGCTGCGGCTCGCGACCGAGATCGCCGAGAACGCGCCGCTCGCCATCGTCTCGACGCGCAAGACTTTGCGCGGCGACCTCGCCGCCGCCGTCCGCGCCCAGACCGACATCGAGGCCGCCGAACAGGGCTGGCTGCGCGACACCGAGGACTACAAGGAAGGCGTCCGCTCGGTCACCGAGCGGCGGGCGGGGAATTTCGTGGGCCGCTGACCTGAGCCGCGGCGCAGCCTCACTGGCCGCCGTTTGCGGAGAAGGCCTGGCGGAGCGTCGCCAGATAGGTGGCGCGGATCGGGCCGAGGTCCATGGCCGGGTCGATCAGCACCTGGATCGAGAGCCCGAGCAATTGGCTGCCGACCATCAGGGCGGCGGCGCTGGCGTCCAGGTCCAGCCGGATCTGCCCCTCCGCCTGGCCCTGCCGGATCCAGCCTTCGAAGCGCGCCCCGATACGCTGGTGCTCGGCGGCGAAGACCGAGCGGAACGCCGAGATGTCCGCCACCGCCCAGGCCAGCAGGCGGAAGTAGGCCTGGACCTCGCCCATGTGGGAGAGCCGCTGAACGTAGTGGTCGGCATAGGTGAGGAGCGCGTCCAGACCGGACAGTTCATTGAGCTTGCCGGCCTCGGCGAAGCTCTCCCGCCCGCCGTGCAGATAGTCGATGACCGCCTCGATCAGGCCCAGCTTCGAGCCGAACCGCTGGCCGACCAGGCCGCGGCTGTAGCCGCTGCGGCGCGCGATCGCCTCGAAGGTGCTGGCGCTGACGCCCTCCTCGGAGACCACCGCGATCGCAGCCTTCACCAGGCCCCGCTCGGACTCCTCGCGCCGCTCCGCCTGGGTCCGGCGTGGCCGATTCGTTTTCTGCGCTGTGTCTTCCATCGGGGTGGAAAGCTACCCTCTGCGACCCTGCCCGCCAAACCGGCCGCAGTGAGCAAGCCAATTTCCTTGCGCCGGCTGTCCTAAAATGCGTTATTGTTGGCCGTCCAGCCAGTAAGTTGTGCGTCGCTGGAGAACTCAGGACTGACAACAGCCCTTCGAGAGGGCAAGGGAGAGGCGCCATGAGGACTTCATACAAGGCGATTGCGGGACTGGGCCTGCTGGCGGCGACGGCCAGCGCGATCGCCCTGATGGCCTCTCCGCACGGCGTGTCGAGCGCCAAGGCCGAGGCGCCGAAGGCCGCGGGCCCGGCGCGGGTCGACGACTTCCTGCTGGCCGACCAGAACCTGTTCGGCCGACAGCTCTACTGGATGGGCAAGGACAAGGCGGTTGTCCTGGTGAGCTACGCCTCGGGCGACAAGCAGCTGCACGCCGACGCGCCGGCGCTGATGGCGCTGAAGGCCGCCTATGACGGCAAGGGCGTCGAGATGCTGGCCGTCGACAGCCGGCTTGGCGACCGGCGCCCCGCGGTGGTCGCCGACGCCAAGGCCGCCGGGATCGATATGCCGATCCTGTTCGACTACGAGCAGCTGGTCGGCGAGGAGCTGGGCGTGACCCGCGCCGCCGAGGTGATCGTCATCGACCCGCGCAGCTGGACCATCGCCTATCGCGGGCCAGTGGACGGCGCGAAGGCGGCGGTTGACGCCCTGGTCGCCGGCCAGAAGGTGGCGCTCAGCAGCGCCGAGGCCAAGGGCCAGCTGATCGCCTTCCCGGAGCGGGCCAAGGCCGCGACCTTCGCCCAGATCTCCTACGCCAAGACCATCGCCCCGATGGTGGAGGCCAAGTGCACCACCTGCCACCAGCCGGGCGGGATCGGCCCGATGCCGCTCACCAGCTACGAGCAGGTCAAGGGCTTCTCGCCGATGATCCGCGAGGTGATCCGCACCCACCGCATGCCGCCCTTCGAGCCCGACGAGACCGTAGGCCAGTGGAAGGACGACGGGCGCCTCGCGCCTGAGCAGATCAAGACCCTGGTCCACTGGATCGACGCTGGCGCGCCGCGCGGGAGCGGCGAGGACCCGCTGAAGAAGGTCAGCTTCCAGGCGCCGGAATGGCCCTGGGGCAAGCCCGACAAGATCGTCGACATTCCCACCTTCAAGGTCCCGGCCAGCGGGGTCATCGACTACCAGTATCCCTCGGTGAAGAACGTCATGACCGAAGGGCGCTGGCTGAAGGGCTCGGCCTTCGTGGTCAACGACCGCCAGGCGGTGCACCACATCCTGTCGGGCGTCGCGCCCAGCGACGCCCCGGCCGGCGCGACGGTCGCCAGCTCGCCGTTCACGACCCTGTTGCAGGGCTATGTCCCGGGCGTCGGCTACCAGAAGATGGCGCAGGACAGCGGCCTGTGGATTCCCTCCGGCAGCGGTCTGGCCTTCCAGGCCCACTACACGACCTACGGCAAGGAGACGACCGAGAACACCAAGCTCGGCCTCTACTTCTATCCCAAGGGCGAGGAGCCGAAGTACCCGCGCCGCACCTTCGGCATCTTCGACTTCTCCATCGAGATCCCGGCGGGCGACGGCGACCACAAGGAGGTCGCCTACATCGAGTTCCCCAAGGACGCGGTGGTCTACGCCTTCACCCCGCACTCCCATAAGCGCGGCGTCTCGGCCAACGTCTCGATCCGCTATCCGGACGGCCGTGAAGAGACCCTGCTGGCCATGCCGCGCTACGACTTCAACTGGCAGTGGGACTATGTGCTGGCCAAGCCGCTCAACGTGCCGGCCGGCTCGAAGATCATCACCCACTGGGTCTACGACAACTCGGCCCGCAACCCGGGCAACCCGGACCCGACCAAGACAGTCTACTGGGGCGAGCAGTCCTTCGAGGAGATGCTGGCGGTCTACATCCACTACCACTGGGCCGGCGAGACCGCGAAGAACCCCCGGGACGACTATGAGAAGCTGATGCAGGCCAACCTCATGCTGGACGTCATGGACGACAACATGGACGGCAAGCTTGAGTACTCCGAGTTGAAGGGCGGTCCGCAGAGCCCCGGCACGATGCTGAAGAAATACTTCAACCTGATCGACACCGACCATGACGGCTCCATCGACGCCCAGGAACTGGCGGCGGCGATGAAGATGTTGCCGCAGCGCGGCCGCGGCGGCGGCAAGCCGGCGACGGCGCCCGCGGCTCCGGCCGCAACGCCGGCGGTGGTGTCGGAGGCGGCAAAGGCGACGCCGGCGGGCGGCGGGCGCTAGCCCCGCTCGAACCGGGCGCCGGCGACGCGCTCGCACTCGGCGGCGAGCTCCTTGAAGAGCAGGCTGAGGATGATCAGCGCCCGGCCCTCGACGTCGGGGGCTTCCGCGCCCGGGTGCCAGTCGACCAGCATGTCGAAGGCCATCTCGGGCACCATGGCGTTCTGGCCCACCACGCTGACGACCGCCGAGCCGGTCTCGCCTGGCCGGGCGCTGGCGGCGACGGTCCAGCGGAGCTGTTCGTTGGTTGCGCGCTCGCTCACGCTCAGCTCCTGAGCGCGGCGGCCTGACGCGCCAGTTCGGTGATCCGGCCCCAGTCGCCGGCCTTGACCGCATCGGCGGGCGCGACCCAGCTGCCGCCGACGCAGATCACGTTGGGAAGCGCCAGGTAGTCCGGGGCGTTGGCGGCGCTGACCCCGCCGGTGGGGCAGAACCTGGCCTGCTGGAAGGGGCTGGCGAAGGCCTTCAGCGCATCGACGCCGCCGACCACATTGGCCGGGAACAGCTTGAACCGCGTGAAGCCGGCGGCGAGGCCGGCGATCAGCTCGCTGGCCGTGGCGACGCCGGGCAGCAGGGGGGCCGGGCCGCCCGCGGTCTCGCCGGCCACCAGGCCCGGGCTGACGCAGAACTTCGCCCCGGCGGCGGCGGCGGCGCGGCGCATCTCGCCGTTCAGCACCGTGCCGGCGCCGACCACCGCGCCCTCGATCTCGCCGGCCATCCGCTCGATGCAGTCCATGGCGACCGGGGTCCGCAGCGTGATCTCCAGCACCGGCAGGCCGCCGGCCACCAGGGCTCGGCCGAGCGGCACGGCGTGGGCGATGTCGTCGATCACCAGCACCGGGATCACCGGGCTGAGCCGCATGATCTCGTCGATCGAAAGGGCGGCGGTCACAGGCGCTCCATCATGCCGAGACCCCGCGCGGCGCCGATGATCGCCGGATAGGGATGGATGACGAGCGAGGTGGGAATCTGCTGCATGTAGGTCTTCAGGCGGCCCTTGTCCTCGAAGCGGGCGCGGAAGTCGCCGGTCGCCAGGCGGTCGGCCAGGCGGGGCGCGATGCCGCCGGACACGAACACACCGCCCCGCGCGCCGAAGCTCAAGGCCAGGTCGCCGCAGACCGAGCCCAGGATGCCGCAGAAGCGGTCGAGGGTCTCGCCGGCGAGCGCGTCGCCCTTGCCCGCCGCCTCATGCACCTGTTTCTCGTCCTGCAGCGTCGGCGTCTGCTGGCGCATCGCGGCCAGGAAGCCGTAGAGCTCGAACAGGCCGCGGCCCGACAGGATCCGCTCGATGGAGACGCGGCCGTAGCGTTTGCGGAACTGGCCCCAGATCTCCACCTCCACGTCGTCGGAAGGGGCGAAGGCGGCATGCCCGCCCTCCGTGGAGACCTCCACGTCGCCGCGTTCGCTGCGGGCCAGGCCCGCGACCCCAAAGCCGGTGCCGGCGCCCAGCACCAGCATCGGGCAGTCGGACGGTCCGCGCAGCTGCGGCCCCAGGGGTCTAAGGGCGTCGGGGCCCAGCATCGGGCAGGCCAGGGCCTGGGCCGCGAAGTCGTTGATCAGGCGCACCGCCTCGAACTCGAACTGCACCAAGAGCTCGCCCTCGGAGACCACCCAGTCGAGGTTGGTGAACTCGATCTCGCCGTCGAGCACCGGGCCCGCGACCGCGATCACCGCGCGCGGCGGGCGGCGGCCCTTGCCCAGGGTGCGCTCCAGATAGTCGGCGATGATGTCGCTCAGCGTCGCGTAGCCGGCGGCCGGGTAGATGTGCAGGTTGCGGACGCGGCCTTCGCTGTCGATCAGGGCGAAGCGGGCGTTGGTGCCGCCGACGTCGCCGACCAGGCCGGAATATTGCGGCTTCATATTCAGGCGGCCTCGAACAGGGCGCACGCGCCGGCGTCGGCGGGGCCGGCGGCGCGCCGCATCCAGCCGAACAGCTCGCGGCCATAGCCGGCGGCGGACGGCGGCGCATAGGCGCGCTCGCGGGCCATCAGTTCGTTGCGGTCCACCTTGATCTCCAAAGTCCCTTTCAGGGCGTCCACGCGGATCACGTCGCCGTTCCGCACATAGGCCAGGGGTCCGCCATCCGCCGCCTCCGGAGTCAAGTGGATCGCGGCCGGAACCTTGCCGGACGCGCCCGACATCCGCCCGTCGGTGACCAGCGCCACCTTGAAGCCCTTGTCCAGCAGGACGCCGAGCGAGGGCGTCAGATTGTGCAGCTCCGGCATGCCGTTGGCCTTGGGCCCCTGGAAGCGGACGACGGCGATGAAGTCCTTGTTCAGCTCGCCGCGGTGGAAGGCGTCGTGCAGGGCGTCCTGATCCTCGAACACGACCGCGGGCCCCTCGACGACCATGCGCCCGGCCTCGACCGCCGAGGTCTTCATCACCGCGCGGCCGAGCGGGCCGGTGAGCAGGCGCAAGCCTCCCTCGGCGTGGAACGGGTTGTCGACGGGGCGCAGGATGTCCTCGTTCAGCGATTTCGCCGTCCCCTCGCGCCAGACCAGCTTGCCGCCGTCCAGGAAGGGCTCGGTCTGGAAGCGGCGCAGACCGGGGCCGGCGACGGTCATGACGTCGTCATGGGCCAGGCCCGCGTCCAGCAGCTGGCGGATCACATAGGCCATGCCGCCCGCCGCCTGGAAGGCGTTCACGTCCTCCGAGCCGTTCGGATAGACCCGCGCGATCAGCGGCGTGACGCGGGAAAGGTCGTCGAAATCCTCCCAGGTCAGCTGCACGCCCGCCGCGCGGCCCATGGCGATCAGATGCAGGGTGTGGTTGGTCGAGCCGCCGGTGGCGAGCAGGCCCGCGAGCGCATTCACCAAGCTCTTTTCATCCACCACCTGGGCCATGGGCGTATAGGCGTTGGTCCCGTCGCGGATCTCGACCGCGCGCTTGGGCGCCGCGGCCACCAGGGCGTCCCGCAGGGGCGTGTTGGGATGGACGAAGGCCGAGCCCGGCAGGTGCAGGCCGGTCATCTCCATCATCATCTGATTGGAGTTGGCGGTGCCGTAGAAGGTGCAGGTGCCGGGGCCGTGGTAGGAGGCCATCTCGCTTTCCAGCAGCTCCTCGCGCGTCGCCTGGCCCTGGGCGTAGAGGGCGCGCACGCGGGCCTTCTCCTTATTGGAAACGCCGGAGGTCATCGGCCCGCCCGGCACGAAGATCACCGGCAGGTGGCCGAAGCTGAGCGCGCCCATGGTCAGGCCCGGCACGATCTTGTCGCAGATCCCCAGCATCAGGGCCGCGTCGAAGGCGTCGTGGGTCAGCGCCACCGCGGTCGCCATGGCGATGACGTCGCGGGAAAACAGCGAGAGCTCCATGCCGGGCCGGCCTTGGGTCACCCCGTCGCACATGGCCGGCACGCCGCCGGCGAACTGGGCCGCGGCCCCGACCTCGCGGGCGGCCTGTTTGATGATCGCCGGGAAGCGTTCCAGCGGCTGGTGCGCCGAGAGCATGTCGTTGTAGGCGGAAACGATGGCGACGTTCGGCGCGGTCGGGTCGCGCATCGAAGCCTTCACCCCATCGCTCTCGGCGGCGAAGGCGTGGGCCCAGTTGGCGCAGGAGAGCTTCGCCCGGCCGGTCCCTGCCGAGCGCGCGGCCTCCATGCGGGCCAGGTAGTCGGCGCGGGTCTCGCGGCTGCGCTCGACGATCCGTTCGGTGACTTCCGCCGTGACCGGATGCATGTGGCTGTCCTTAGCTAGCTCGGCGCCCAGAGGACCCGCACCGGGACGCGGGTCTGGTCCAGGATCGCGCGCACCGGATAGTCGGCTCCGGCCTGCGCCTGGGCGATCACCTGCCGCTTAGCCTCCCCGGCGATCAAGAGGAAGATAGCGCGGCTTTGTAACAACGCCGACAAGGTGAGCGTGATCCGCGGCACAGGCGGCGAGCCGAAGCCCTGCGGCGACTCCGCGGTCAGGGCCTCGCCGTCAGGGTCCATGCCCTGCGCCAGCACCGGACTGCCGGGGATCAGGGAGGCGATGTGGCCGTCCTCGCCCATGCCCAGCATCACCGCGTCGAACGGCAACAGCTTGCGCAGCACCCCCTCGGCGTAGTCGCTGAGCGGCAGGAACTGGGCGGCGGCGGCGCGGTTCACGAACAGCCGCTCGCGCAGCAGCCGCGCGTTGGAATTGGGCGAGTTCACGTCCACGTGCCGTTCGTCCGAGAGGGTGACCGCCACATGCGCCCAATCCAGGTCGGCCTGGCTCAGGCGGTCGTAGACCGGCCCGGGCGATCGCCCGCCGGTGGCCACCAGGCTCGCGTGGCCGCGCGCGTCGAGGCCGGCGCTCAGCCAGGTCTCGATGGCCGAGGCGGCGGCGTCGGCCAGGGCGGGGGCAGTGTCATAGGTCTCCAGCATCGTGGGCCTTCTAACGCACCGCGCGGTGAACCGCTCGGACTCGTGGGCCGAAGGTGTGGGGCGTCAGGCCGCCTTCGGGACGAGGATCACACCCGGCAGGCCGTCGAAGTGCGCGTCGCAGGTGAGGAGCTCGGCGCCGAACTGGCGGGCCGTGGCGTAGACGACGGCGTCGGCTGTCGCCAGCCTGTGGGTGCGGCAGGCCTCGGCTGCGGCCAGGGCGATTTCGGTGTCGAGCGGTGCGATGACGCAAAGCTGGCTGAACGCGATGACCTGGTCGGCGCGATCTTCACCGGCCTCGCGGGTCAGCCATTTGGCCAGTTCCAGCTGCACGATGGTGGGCGTAAGCCAGTCGATCTGATCCGGCAGGGCCGCCGCGACCCGCTCGCCCGTGGACGAGCCAACCAGCCATTCGATCCAGGCCGAGGTGTCCACCAGACGCATCAGAACCGATCCGAACGGTCCCGGTAGCCGTTCGGATTCGCCCCCGCTGCGATACCTTTCAGATCAGCGGCGCGCGGAACCGGCACCAGCAGGACCCCCGTTCCCTTCGGAATGAAGGCGAACGCCTGGCCCGCCGCCCAGCGGTGACTCGTCCGGACGGCCTTGGGAATCGAGATCTGGAATTTGCTGGAAAGCGTCGCGGTGTCCGCCATCTTCTTACAATCTCACATCGATATGAATTTTGTAAGAATAGATGATTTCCATCTCGGGTGGAAGTTCTTGGCGCCGATCGGACCGGTCGTGACAGAAATAGCGCTGCGATCCGGGAACCAAAGCCGCCTTCGAACATAAGACATCTCGGCGGGGCGTGACGGCGCTCGCGCCGATATCCACGGCAGTCCCGAGTTTCTCACCATGCGTATCGCCCAGGTCACCCCGCTCTACGAAGCCGTGCCGCCGCGCCTCTACGGTGGGACGGAGCGGGTGGTGGCGCATCTGACCGACGCGCTCGTCGAACTCGGCCATGACGTCACCCTGTTCGCCAGCGCCGACGCCGAGACCAAGGCGCGGCTGGTTCCCGTCCGCGACCAGGCGATCCGGTTGGATCCCGCGCCGCTGAAGTCGGACCTGGCCGCACACCTTTCGATGCTGGCCGAAGTGCGCCGGCGGCAGGATCAGTTCGACGTGATCCACTTCCACACCGACATGATCCACTTCCCGTTCTTCGAGGGCCGCGCCGACCGCACCGTCACCACCCTGCACGGCCGGCTCGACCTGAAGGACCTGCCGGGCGTCTATAAGCGCTGGCCGCGTTTCCCGCTGGTCTCGATCAGCGACGATCAGCGCCGCCCGCTGCCCTTCGCCAACTGGGCGGCGACCGTGCAGCACGGCGTGGCCGCGCACCTCTATGACTTCAGTTCCAAGCCCGGCGGCTACCTCGCCTTCCTCGGCCGCATCTCACCGGAGAAGCGCCCCGACCGGGCGATCGCCATCGCCAAGGCGACCGGGCGGCGCTTGAAGATAGCCGCCAAGGTGGACGCCGCCGACCGGGTCTATTTCGAGGAACAGATCGAGCCCCTGCTGCATCACCCGCTGATCGAGTTCATCGGCGAGATCGGCGACGACCAGAAGTCGGCCTTCCTGGGCGGGGCGGACGCGCTCCTGTTCCCCATCGACTGGCCCGAGCCCTTCGGCCTGGTGATGATCGAGGCCATGGCCTGCGGGACGCCGGTGATCGCCTACGACTGCGGCTCGGTGCGCGAGGTGATCGAGGACGGCCTGACCGGTTTCATCGTTCGGAGCGGCGTCGAGGCCATTGGCGCGGTCAGCCGGTTGCCCACGCTCAGCCGCGCCGCCGTCCGGCAGCGGTTCGAGGCGCGCTTCTCGGCCACGGCCATGGCGCACCGCTACGTCGATCTCTATGGCCGGCTGGCCACCCCTGAGACGAGGCGTGAGGCGAGTCTGGGTCTCGCCGCCGCCGAATGAGGTAGCCTAGATGGACGACCTCGGGCCGCCCCCTGTTCCGACGACGGCGCCGATTGGCCCGCAGGAGACGCCGCACGCCCCCGAGGCCCTGGGCGAAACCGGCGAACCGCGAACGCCGCACCGGCTCTATGCGCTGAAGGACCGCAACACCTTCCTGGTGGCCGACGCGTTCGGCGACGTGCGCGGGGCGGGCGACGGCCTGTTCCACAACGACACCCGGATCCTGTCGCGGTTCGAGCTGTCGCTGGGCGCCGAGGCGCCGGCGCTGCTGTCGGCGGCCATCGGCACGGACAATGTGTTCTTCACCTCGCACACCGCCAACCAGCAGCTGCCGTTCCCCGGCGGGCCGGTGGCGCCGCCCGGCGTGCTGCACATCGTGCGCAAGCGCTTCCTCTGGGAGGATCGCCTGTTCGAGCGGGTGAGCATGGTCAACTACAGCCGCGACGCGGTGATCATCCCGTTGGTCATCCAATATGACGCCGATTTCCGCGACATGTTCGAGGTGCGCGGCCTGCGGCGCGAGAAGCGTGGCGTCAAACATCCGCCGGAGATGGACGGCCGCTCGGTGGCGCTGCGCTACACCGGGCTCGACGGCGTGGTCCGCTCCAGCGTCATCAGCTTCTCCGACCCGCCGTTCCGGATGAGCGAGCACAAGGCGGAGTTCATGTATCCGCTGGGCCCCGAGAGCCATCTGGAACTCTACATCGAGGTCAGCGGCGAGGCGGGGCCGCCGACGCCCACCCGCGAGCGGTTCCGCAGCCACGCGGCCCGGGCGCGCTTCACCATGCGGGGGCAGCGGCGGCACGGGGCGCGGGTGCGCACCTCCGGGCGGCTGTTCTCGGAGTGGATCGAGAAGTCCAAGGCCGACCTCGCCCTGCTGACCACCGAGATGCCGACCGGGCCCTATCCCTACGCGGGCATCCCCTGGTTCTCGACCACCTTCGGGCGCGACGCGATCATCACCGCCTATCAGGTCCTGTGGCTCGACCCGTCATTGGCCAAGGGCGTCCTGTCCTTCCTGGCGGAACATCAGGCGACGGAGGTCTCGGCCTTCCGCGATTCCGCGCCCGGCAAGATCATGCACGAGGCCCGTCTGGGCGAGATGGCCGCCTTGGGCGAGGTGCCGTTCGGCCGCTACTACGGCGGCGTCGACACGACGCCCCTGTTCGTGGCGCTGGCCGGCGCCTATGCCGAGCGCACCGGCGACATGGCCCTGATCGAGGCCTTGTGGCCCAATCTCTGCGCCGCCCTGGGCTGGATCGAAAACTACGGCGACACCGACAAGGACGGCCTTATCGACTACGCCCGCGGCGCCGCCAGCGGCCTGGCCAACCAGGGCTGGAAGGATAGCCAGGACAGCGTCTTCCACTCCGACGGCCGGTTCGCCACCGGTCCCATCGCGCTGGTCGAGGTGCAGGGCTACGCCTTCGCCGCCTACCGGGCCATGTCGATGCTCGCCCACCAGCGCGGCGAGGAGGAACAGAGCGAGGCCTGGCGCGCCAAGTCGGAGCAGATCCGCCAGGCCGTCGAGCAGCGGTTCTGGATGGAGGAGAAGGGCTTCTACGCCATCGCCATCGACGGCCAGGGCGAGCTTTGCAAGGTCCGCGCGTCGAACCCCGGCCACCTGCTGTTCACCCGGCTGGTCGCGCCCCAGCGGGCGCGCAAGGTGGGCGAGCAACTGCTGGCGCGCGGCTTCGCGACGGGCTGGGGCGTGCGGACCTTGCCGCTCGGCGAGGCCAGGTTCAATCCGATGAGCTATCACAACGGCTCGGTCTGGCCGCACGACACCGCGCTCTGCGCGTTCGGCATGTCGCACTACGGCGAACGCAAGGGCGTGGTCGAGCTGACCGCGGCCCTGTTCGAGACCGCCGCCAGTTTCGAGATGCGGCTGCCGGAGCTGTTTTGCGGCTTCCCGCGCATGGCCGGCGAACCGCCGGTCGCCTATCCGGTCGCCTGCCTGCCGCAGGCCTGGGCGGCGGGCTCGGTGTTCATGATGCTGCAGGCCTGTCTGGGCGTGACGATCGATGCGTTGAAGGAAACCGTGACCATCGTCGACCCGCACCTGCCGATCGGCATCGACCGGCTTTGGATCGACGGCCTGAAGGTCGGCGCCGAGGTCGTCAACCTGGCCTTCGAACGGCACGGAGAGCGGATCGCGGTGACGACCGAGGCGCGCCAGGGGCTGGTGACCGTTCACGGCGCCGGCCGCTAGGGTGCTTAAGTCGGGATCGCGACTTAAGGCGCGGAGCCAAGCGCGCGCCGGCGCGTTAATGGCCAAGCTGGATCGGATAAGGGGGCTTTGCGCATGACGAAGCTATCGATGGTGGGCGGACCCGTTTGATCCAGACCCTTGAGCTCTTCCCCATCGGCAACTGCGCGGCCAGCGCCCTGATCGACGACCAGGGCCGCTATGTCTGGGCCTGTGCGCCACGGGTCGACGGCGACCCGTTCTTCTCCGCCCTGCTGGGCGGCGGCGATCCGGCCCATGAGGACTGTTTCGGCCTCTGGTCCGTGGAGGTGGAAGACCAGGCCGGGATCACCCAGTCCTACCGCCGCAACACCCCGATCCTGACCACCGAGATCACCGACGCCAACGGCGCGCGCCTGGAGATCGTCGACTTCTGCCCGCGCTACCGCCAGTTCGGCCGGCTCTACCGGCCGCTGGCCTTCATCCGCCTGATCCGGCCGCTGGAGGGGACGCCGCGCATCCGCATTCGCCTGCGTCCGATGGTCGACTACGGCGCCGCGCCGACAGGCACCACCGTAGGCTCGAACCACATCCGCTATGTGGGCGGCGAGACGACGCTGCGTCTCACCACCGATGGGCCGGTGAGCCACGTGGCCGACGAGCGGATGTTTCGGCTGGAGGAGCCGATCGCCATGTTCCTGGGCCCCGACGAGGGCTTCGAGAACGACATCACCACCACCACCCTGCGCATGCTGCGCGAGACCACCGACTATTGGCGCCACTGGGTCCGGACGCTGTCGGTGCCGCTGCAGTGGCAGGAGGCGGTGATCCGGGCGGCGATCACGCTGAAGCTCTGCACGCACGAGGACACCGGCGCGATCGTCGCCGCGCTCACCACCTCAATCCCCGAGCATGCGGTCGAGCCGGGCGAGGTCGCCCGCAACTGGGACTACCGGTACTGCTGGCTGCGCGACGCCTATTACGTGGTCCAGGCCCTGAACCGGCTGGGCGCCGCCGACATCCTGGAGAACTACCTGACCTACCTGCGCAACCTGGTCGATCAGGTGGTCAGGCTGGGCCGGGTGCAGCCGGTCTATGGGGTGGGCCTGGAGCCGGTGCTGACCGAGCGGGTGGCGCCGGACCTGCCGGGCTACCGCGGCATGGGGCCGGTTCGGGTCGGCAACCAGGCGCACGAGCACATGCAGTACGACGTCTTCGGCCAGATCGTGCTGTCGACCGTGCAGGCCTTCTTCGACGAGCGGCTGATCCGGCCGGCCTCGGTGGAGGATTTCCGCGCGCTCGAATGGGTGGGCGACCGGGCCTATGAGCTGCACGACCAGCCGGACGCCAGCCTCTGGGAATTCCGTGGCCACGAGGCGGTGCACACCTATTCCTCGGTGATGTGCTGGGCGGCCTGCGACCGGCTGGGCAACGCCGCCCAGAGCCTGGGCCTGGCCGACCGGGCCGAGCACTGGAACGGCCGCGCCGCCGAGATCCGCGCCACCATCGAGCAAAAGGCCTGGAACGAGGAGCTTGGCCGCTACGCCTCGACGTTCGGCGGCGACCAGCTCGACGCCAGCCTCTTGCAGCTGGTCGACGTCCGCTATTGCGCGCCGGACGATCCGCGGATGCTCGCCACCATCGCGGCGGTGGAAAAGGGCCTGCGGCGCGGGCCCTTCATGCTGCGCTACGCGCTCCCCGACGACTTCGGCGAGCCGAAGACCGCCTTCAACTTCTGCACCTTCTGGCTGATCGAGGCCCTGCACCTGACCGGCCGCACCGAGGAGGCCCGGAAGATGTTCGAGGAGATGCTGAGCCGGCGGACCAAGGCCGGGCTGCTCTCGGAGGACATCAGTTTCGACGGCAAGGAGTTGTGGGGGAACTACCCGCAGACCTACTCGCTGGTCGGGCTGATCAACTGCGCGACCCTGCTCTCGCGGCCGTGGTCGAGCGTGCGGTAGGGCTTAAATCGACTACTCGGCCGGGGCCCCGGGCTCGGGCGACAGGCCTTCGTAGAAGTACCGGACATCGACGCCCAGGACCGTCGCGAACTTCCAGACCATCGCCGCCGACATGGGGTTGGCGGCGCTCTCGTACTTCTGGATCCGCTGAAAGGCGATCCCGCAGGTCCGCGCCACATCGGTCTGGGTCAGCTCCATGCTCCGACGCCGGTTTCGCAGGCGGCGGCCCAGGTGCTCATTGACGGGGTCGGACATGTTTCGGGTTCCCTCCCGACCTCAACAGGAGACGACGGCAAAGGTTGCGTGCGTTTTCCCGCCAGCCGCGCTTTTCGGCGATCGACCATGCGAAGGGGTGGCGGATGGGGGCAAATGCGTGTCCTTAGGGGAACGTTATGAGGAACTGGGGTCTTTGGGACCCTATGGCCAAGGGAACCGCCCATTTGACCGCCGAGGAGTGCCACGAGCGGGCTGGCGTCTGCGCGGCGAACGCTCGCCTGGCGGCGAGCGAGCCGCTGGCGCTGGAGTTCCTGCGGCTGGCCGCGCAGTGGCGGGCCATGGCGGAGCGTTCGATCTTTCTGGGCTCGATCGAGGCTGCCGATGGGCCGCCGGTCATCGCGGGCGTGAAGCTGCGCCTGGTCTGACCGCGATCAACAGGCCACGGCCGTTCAGGCGATAGTCATCGGCCTTGAGCTATAACGTGATATACTAACGTTTGAGAGTCCGCCGCCGAAGATGGCCGGACTTGGCCGCACGACACTATCGCCGGGAATGGCTTTCGCTTCGCGAGTCTCCGGCGGGCGCTTGGGGCCACTATGGCCAACGACCTACCCGTTTCACCCGTCGTCACGCACAGTCTTGCGCTGGCGTTGGTCGCGACGTCCGACCCGCCGATCCTGCTGCTCGACGGGACCTCGACGGTGATCGCCGCCAGCGCCTCCTTCGCCCGCGCCTTCGACATTGAACCGGAGCATCTCGAAGGCCTGTCGCTGTTTGCCCTGGGATCGGGCGAATGGGACGTGCCGCAACTGCGGTCTCTGCTGAAGGCGACGCTCTCCGGGGCCGCCAATATCGACGCCTACGAGATGGACCTGCGCCCGCCGGGGCAGGCTGAACGCCGGCTGGTGATCACCGCCCACATCCTCGAATACGGCGACCCGGCGAACGTCCGGCTGCTGCTGGCGGTCTCCGACGTCACCGACGCCCGCCTGGCGGAGCGGCTCAAGGACGACCTGCTGCGCGAAAAGGCGATCCTGTTTCAGGAACTGCAGCACCGGGTCGCCAACAGCCTGCAGATCATCGCCAGCGTGCTGATGCAGAGCGCGCGCCGGGTGTCCTCGGAAGAGACCCGGGGCCATCTTCACGACGCCCACAGCCGGGTCATGTCGGTGGCGGCGCTGCAGCACCAGCTGGCCGCCTCCGCCGTCGGCGAGGTCGAGCTTCGCGCCTATCTGACCGAGCTGTGCGAGAGCATCGCCGCCTCGATGATCCACGACCGCAAGAAATTGACCCTCGAAGTCGTGGCCGACGAGGCCTCTGCCCCCGCCGAGGTCTCGGTGAGCCTGGGGCTGGTGGTGACCGAACTGGTGATCAATGCGCTGAAGCACGCCTTTCCGGGCGATCGCGGCGGCCACATCCTGGTCGCCTACAAGGTGTCCGGCGCCGACTGGGCGCTGTCGGTGAGCGACGACGGGGTCGGCATGCCCACGGGCGCACAACCCGCGAAGGCCGGGCTCGGCACCAGCATCGTCCAGGCGCTGGCCAAGCAACTCGGCGCCGCGGTCGCGGTGATCGACAGCCATCCGGGGACCAGCGTCTGCGTCGCGCGCACCTCGCTCTCCGCAACGGCCGCCCCCGCCGACCCCTTGCCGGCCGCCGTCTGATGAGCCTTTTTTCCTGGCTTCCGACCGGCCCAAGCGAGGCCGACGTCCGCTCAGAGGTCTGGAAGCTGGGCGTCCGCCACTTGGGCGAACCCCTGGACGGGGCGCTTGCGGAACTGAAGGCCGGCGATCTCAGCGCCGAGCGCGCGCAGCTGCTGCACGCCTGCGTCCGCCAGATGAAGAAGAGCCGCCCGACCTAGGCCGCGGTCAGTCGAGCCAGGCCCGCTCCGAGCGTTCGATGAGCGCAAACGCGCCTGAGGGACCCCAGCTGCCCGCCGCGTAGGGCTTGGGCTTGACGCCCGCCTCGGTCCAGGCGTCGGCGACACCGTCGACCCAGCGCCAGGCTTCCTCCACCTCGTCGCGGCGGACAAACAGCGTGTTGTCGCCGTGCAGCACGTCGATCAGCAGCCGCTCGTAGGCGATCCGGCGGCGCGCGCCCGGTCCTTCATAGGTCGACAGCAGCGACAGCGACAGCGGCATAGACTGCAGCCGCATGCCGCCCTTGGAGACGCCCGGCAGCTTGTTCATCAGGGTGAGCGCGATGTCTTCCTGCGGCTGCAGGTCGATCACCAGCCGGTTGGCCACCAGGTCGTCATCGGCCGCCTGGCCGAAGATCGAATGCGGCACCGGCTTGAACTGGATGGCGATCTGGGTGCGCTTTTCCGGCATCCGCTTACCGGTGCGCAGGAAGAAGGGCACGCCCGCCCAGCGCCAGTTGTCGATGTCGGCCCGCAGCGCCACGAAGGTCTCGGTCGCCGTGGCCTGGCCGCGCTCGCTCTCGTAGCTGGGGGCCTCTTTGCCGGCGACCACGCCCTTAGTGTACTGGCCGCGCACCGAGGCGTTCTGGGCGTCGGCGCGGGTGAAGCGCCGAAGCGAGCGCAGCACCTTGACCTTCTCGTTGCGCACCGAGCGCGGGTCCATGTCGGCCGGCGGCTCCATGGCCACGAAACAGAGCAGCTGCAGCATATGGTTCTGCAGCATGTCGCGCAGCGCGCCGTACTCGTCGTAGTAGGGCCAGCGGTCCCCGACCCCTTCCGTTTCGGCCACGGTGATCTGCACGTGGTCGATGGTCAGGCTGTTCCACAGGGGCTCGAAGAGGGTGTTGGCGAACCTGAGCGCGATCAGGTTCTGCACCGTCTCCTTGCCCAGATAGTGGTCGATGCGGAAGATCCGGTCCTCGTCGAACACCGCGCCCACCGCCCGGTTGACCTCGCGCGAGGTCTCCAGGTCGCGGCCGATCGGCTTTTCCAGGACGATGCGGCTTTCCGGCGTCGCCAGGCCCGAGGCGGCCAGCGCCGCGCAGACCTTGGCGTAAAGGCTGGGTGAGATGGCCAGGAAGAACATCGGCCGCTTGGCGCCCTTCAGGTGCGTCTTCAGCTCGGCCGCGCCTTCCTTCTTGGTGGCGTCGCAGGCGACGTAGTCCAGCCGCTGGGAGAAGCGGTTCCAGACGCCTTCGTCGATCGGCTCGGGCCGGGCGTCCAGGATCTGGCGCACGTCGTCCACGAACCCCTCGCGGGTCTGCGGCGCGCGCGCGGTGCCGAGGATGCGGTAGTCGGCGGGCAGGTGACCGTCGACGTCGAGGAAATAGAGCGACGGGATCACCATGCGCCGCGACAGGTCGCCGGTCGCCCCGAACAGGACCATCGCATCGGCGAGCGCTGTCTCGGCCTTTGGCGTCTGGGCCATCGGGCGACATCTCCTGTGGGGTTCAAGCGATCCGTCGCATAGCGCGGATTGCATGGGAAACGTCAAGCTCGCCCATCTTTTCCCGCGCGCGGGCCGGCGTTTCCCGCAGCTTGAGTCGGATCGAAGCTTCGGTTTGCGCGTTCGGGATACAGCTGGGGCGTGCGTGCCGAATGCCGATCCAAGACGTCATCGCAGGACTGCCAAGACCCAAGCCGTTGCGGCTCGGGGAGACGGCGCTGTTCCTCGACCTGGACGGGACGCTGGCGCCGATCGCGGCCCGCCCGCAGGACGTGCGGCCGGACCCCAGGCGGACCAGCCTGCTCGAACGCCTGGCGGTCAGGCTAGACGGGCGCCTGGCGGTGATCAGCGGCCGCACGCTCACCGACATCGACCGCATCCTGGAGACCTGCGTCACCAGCGTCGCGGCGGTGCACGGCCTGGTGCGGCGCGGACCCGACGGGCGGGTCGTCAGGACGCCGCCGCATCCCGCCATCGCCCGCGCCGCACAGGGCTTCCACGCTTTCGCCGCGCGGGATTCCGGGCTGATCGTCGAGGAAAAAGCCGGCCTCTCGGTCGCCCTGCACTATCGCCTGGCACCGCGCTGCGCCGAACCGGCGCGGGCCTGCGCCCAGGCGCTGGCCGTCGAGACCGGCCTTGGCCTGCAGGAAGGCGACATGGTCGAGGAGCTGCGCGCGCCGGGCGCCAGCAAGGGCGACAGTGTCCGCGCTTTCATGGCCGAGCCGCCGTTCGCGGGCGCCTGGCCGGTGTTCGTCGGCGACGACGCCACCGACGAGGACGGCTTCGCCGCAGCCCAGGCCCTGGGCGGCGTCGGCGTGGTGGTCGGCGCGGCGCGGGCGACCTCCGCGCGGTTTCGCCTGGCCGATGTCGAGGCGGCGCTGGCCTGGCTGGAGGCGGCGTCGTGACCCTCCTACGCCAAGGCTTCGGAGGGCTGTCGGCCCGGGACTCGTCCTGCGAAGCTCCTGCAAGGAGCGAAGCAGGATGAGCCGCCTGATCGTCGTCTCCAACCGGGTCAATCCGCCGACCGCCGCCGGCGAGGAAACCGTCGGCGGCCTGGCCATGGCGCTGGCCGCGGCGCTGCGGGAATATTCCGGCCTGTGGTTCGGCTGGAGCGGCCGCACCACGGCAAAGTTCGACGGCAAGCTCGCCATGCAGACGCAGGACGGCGTCACCAGCGCCGTGGTCGACCTGGAGGAGGCCGACCTCGAGGAATATTACAACGGCTACGCCAACAAGACACTGTGGCCGCTGTTCCACTACCGCACCGACCTCGTCGCCTACGACCGGGTCTATGGCGAAGGCTACTCCCGGGTGAACCGCCGGTTCGCCGAGACGCTGGCGCCGCTGATCGAGCCCGACGACCTGATCTGGGTGCACGACTACCACCTGATCCCGCTGGCGCGTGAGCTGCGCATGCTGGGGGTCAAGAACCGGATCGGCTTCTTCCTGCACGTGCCCTGGCCGGCGCATCAGGTGTTCACGACGCTGCCGGGCCACGCGCGGCTCGCCAAGGCGATGTTCGACTACGACCTGGTCGGCTTCCAGACCGCGGAATACCTGCAGGCCTTTGAGGACTACGTCCTGGTCGAGGCCGGCGGCGCCCAGGTCAACCCCGACACGGTCAAGGCCTTCGACCGCACCCTGAAGGTCGGCGCCTTTCCGATCGGTCTCGACGCCGCCGAGTTCGCCCGCATGCTCCGGAGCCCGAAGGCGCGGCGCATGCGCGACCTGATGACGGCCACGACGGTCTTCCGCCATCTGGTGGTGGGCGTCGACCGGCTGGACTATTCCAAGGGCCTGGAAGAGCGGTTCATCGGCTACGAGCGGTTCCTGGCCGACAATCCCGACATGCGCCGCGAGGTCTTGATGCTGCAGATCGCGCCGGTCAGCCGCGAGAGCGTCGACGCCTATCAGGAGATCCGCGGGCGGCTGGACGCGCTCTCCGGCCGGATCAACGGCGAGTTCGCCGATGTCGACTGGAACCCGTTCCGCTATGTGAACAAGAACTACCGCCGCGACGAGCTGGCCGGCATCTATGGCGCGGCCCGGGTCGGCCTAGTGACCCCGCTGCGCGACGGCATGAACCTGGTCTCCAAGGAGTTCGTCGCCGCCCAGAACCCGGAGGATCCGGGCGTCCTGATCCTGTCGCGCTTCGCCGGCGCCGCACGCCAGCTCACCGACGCCCTGCTGGTCAACCCCAACAGCCCCGAAGAGATCGCCGACGCGCTCAAGCGTGCGCTCAGCATGGACAAGGCCGAGCGCATCCGCCGCTGGCGCGCGCTGTTCGACAACGTCGAGCGCGAGGACGTCACCGCCTGGCGCGACGCCTTCGTGACCGCCCTGGCCGGCGTGCGGGTCAGGCGCGCGGCGCTCGCCAGCTAGGAGCTTTTTTTTGGCTGCGAGCAAAGCCACGATCGCCGACAAGGCGCTGGCCCGCTACCGCTCGATGCGCGACTTCGAGAAGACGCAGGAGCCGTCGGGGCGAGAGGTGGTGAAGGCCGCCAACCGCCTGCGCTTCGTGATCCAGAAGCATGCGGCCACGCGCCTGCACTACGACTTCCGGCTCGAGCTCGACGGGACCTTCAAGTCCTGGGCGGTGACGCGGGGCCCGTCGATGGACCCGGCGGACAAGCGTCTCGCCGTCGAGGTCGAGGACCATCCGCTGGACTACGGGGACTTCGAGGGCACGATTCCCAAGGGCCAGTACGGCGGCGGCACCGTCATGCTGTGGGACCGCGGCTATTGGGAGCCTGAGCCCGGGACCGATCCGCACGAGGGCCTGAAGAAGGGCGACCTGAAGATCGTGCTCGACGGCGCGCGGCTGAAGGGCGGCTTCGTGCTGGTGCGGATGAAGCGGCGCGAGCGCGAGAAAAAGAACAACTGGCTCTTGATCAAACACCACGACGGCTGGGTGCTGGAGGGCCACGGCGACGCCCTGGTGGAGGGCGAGACGACCTCGGTCGCGTCGGGGCGGCCGATGGAGGCGATCGCGCAGGGCAAGGGCAAGGGCCCGACCCGCTTCATGACCGGCAAGGCGCGGGCGGGCGCCAAGCGGGTCTGGGACTCCAACAAGGGCGAGGCGGCGGAGAAGCGCGCCGCCGCCAAACCGCTGCAGGCGCCGCCCGCCCCGAAACTGCAGGCCGCGGCCCTGCCAGGCTTCGTGGCGCCGCAGCTCGCGAAGTCGGTCGACCGGCCGCCGCAGGGGCCGGGATGGGGTCACGAGATCAAGTTCGACGGCTACCGGCTGCAACTGCGCGTGGAAGGCGGCAAGGCGACGCTGAAGACCCGCACCGGCCTCGACTGGACCGCGAAGTTCAAGGAAATCGGCAAGGACGGCGAGGCCCTGCCCGATTGCCTGATCGACGGCGAGGCCTGCGCGCTGGATCACAACGGCTCGCCCGACTTCGCGGCCCTGCAGGCGGCGCTGTCGGACGGCAAGACCGGTGACCTGATCTTGTTCGCCTTCGACCTTCTGTTCGCGGACGGCGCGGACCTGCGCCAGCTTCCGCTCGCCGAGCGCAAGGCGCGGCTGAAGGCGCTGCTCGCCGCGGCGCCGAGGACCGGGCCGAATAGGCAAGGGGGGCGCATCCGCTACGTCGAGCATTTCGAGATCGCGGGCGACGCGGTGCTGCAGTCGGCCTGCCGCATGTCGCTGGAGGGGATCGTGTCGAAGCGCCTCGACGCGCCCTATCGGTCGGACCGCAGCGAGACCTGGCTGAAATCCAAGTGCCGCGCGGGCCACGAGGTGGTGATCGGCGGCTGGACCGGCGAGGCGGGTCAGCTCCGGTCCCTGCTGGTCGGCGTCAACAAGGGCGGCAAGCTCATCTACCTCGGCCGGGTCGGCACGGGGTTCGGGCGCGAGACGGTCGCCCGAGTCCTGCCGCACCTGGTTGAGCTTGAGGCCCAGACCAGCCCGTTCTCCGGCCCGGGCGCGCCGCGCAAGGAAGCAGGCGTCCATTGGGCGCGGCCCGACCTCGTGGCCGAGATCGAGTTCGCGGGCTTCACCGGCGAGGGCAAGGTGCGCCAGGCGGCGTTCAAGGGCCTGCGCGAGGACAAGCCGGCCGCGGAGGTCGTGGCCGAGGCGCCCGCGCCGGCCGCGAAGACGCAGCTTGCCGAACCGGAACCCCCTCTTGCCAAGGGAAAGAAGGGGGCCAACGCTCCGCCTGTGAAGAAAGCCGGCCCTCCCATCGTCATGGGCGTGACCCAGTCGCATCCCGACAAGGCGCTGTGGCCGGACGGCGGCGACGGACAGCCGGTGACCAAGCTCGAGCTCGCGCAATATCTCGAAGCCGTCGGCCCCTGGATGATGCCGCACATCAAGGGCCGGCCCTGCTCGATCATCCGCACCCCCGACGGCATCGAGGGCGGCCAGCGCTTCTTCCAGCGCCACCTGGGCAAGGGCGCCTCGGCCCTGATCTCCGAAGTGAAGGTCGCCGGCGACCACCAGCCCTATCTGCAGATCGACCGCATCGAGGCCCTGATCGCGCTGGCTCAGAGCGGGGCGACGGAATTCCACCCCTGGAACTGCCAGCCCGGCCAGCCGGAGACGCCGGGGCGGCTGGTCTTCGACCTCGACCCCGACGAGGACATCGCTTTCGACCGCGTGGTCGAGGCCGCGCTGGAGGTGAAGGCGCGGCTGGAGGCGCTGGGCCTCGTCGCCTTCTGCAAGACCACCGGCGGCAAGGGGCTGCACGTGGTCACGCCGCTGAAGGACGGGAAGGGCAAGACCGACTGGCCGATGGCCAAGACCTTCGCCCAGGACGTCTGCCTGGCCATGGCCGCCGACCAGCCCGACCGCTATGTGGTCAACATGGCCAAGGCCAAGCGGGTCGGACGCATCTTCCTCGACTACCTGCGTAACGACCGGCTCTCGACGGCGGTGGCGCCGCTCTCGCCCCGCGCGCGGCCCGGCGCGCCGGTCTCCTTCCCGCTGACCTGGAGCCAGGTGAAGCGCGGCCTGAACCCCAAGGCCTACAGCCTGCGCACCGCGCCGGCCCTGTTGAGGAAGACCAAGGCCTGGGCCGACTACTGCGACGCCGAGCGACCACTGGCGCCGGCGATCGCCAAACTGCACGGGCGATAGGCGACGATTCCCAAATCGCCCCGCCCATTCCCAGAATTTAGAGAACAGTAATAGGTCGCCGTTAAGGACGTCCCGACGGCCGATCGCCGATCCAAAGCTCTAGGGACGAACAGCATGAATCTCTCCATCAAGGCGCGCCTGGTCGGCTCGCTCGCCGCGCTCGCCGTCGGCATGATCGCCATCGGCGCCAGCGGGTGGGTCTCCACGACGGTCGGCAACGCGCGGCTGCAGTCGGTCATCAGCGACCGGGTCGAGCCCATGCAGCAGCTGAAGGCGGTCAGCGACAGCTACGCCGACAGCATCGTCGACGCCGCCCACAAGGTGCGCGGCGGGTCCTACACCCCGGCCAAGGCCCTGGAGCAGATCGCCAAGGCGCGCGAGACCGTCAAGGCTCAGTGGAAGGGCTACACCGACACCAAGATGGCCGGCGACGAAGCGGCGCTCGCCAAGAAGGTCGAGGACGCCATGCCCGCCGCCAACGCGGCGACCGACAAGCTGGTCACCATCCTCACCAGCGGCGACATGGCCGCGCTCGCCGACTTCAACGACCACAGCATGTATCCGGCGATCGACCCGGTGACCGGGGTGATCAGCGACCTGGTCGACCTGCAGATGAAGGTCGCCCGCGAGGACGGCGAAGCCGCCGCCAAGGCCGCAAAGCTGTCCCTGACCGTCATGGGCGTCATCGCCGCCATCGCCGCGGCCATGCTCGCCTTCGCGGGCCACGTGGTCATCAACCAGGTGTCCAAGCCGCTGCTGCGGATCGCCGATGCGATGCGCAAGCTGGCCGGCGGCGACAACTCCGTCGAGATCCCCGGCGCCGACCGCCACGACGAGCTCGGCCAGATGGCCGGCACCGTGCAGGTCTTCAAGGAGGCCGCGATCGCCAAGATCAAGGCTGACGCCGAGGCCGTCGAGGCCAAGGAACGCGCCGAGCAGGAGCGCCGCGCCGCCGCCGAGGCCGCGATCGCCCGCGAGCAGGCCTCCGTCGTCGAGGTGTTCGGCGCGGCGATGGAAAAGCTCTCCGCCGGCGACCTGACCTACCGGGTCCGCGACAATCTCTCGCCGGCCTACGAGAAGCTGCGCGAGGACTTCAACGGCTCCATGGCCAAGCTGGAGAAGACCATGGGCGTGATCGTCGGCAACGCCGGCGGCATCCACTCCGGCAGCCAGGAAATCAGCGTGGCCTCCGACGACCTGTCGCGCCGCACCGAGCAGCAGGCCGCCAGCCTGGAGGAGACCGCCGCCGCGCTCGAGCAGATCACCGCCACGGTGCGCAAGACCGCCGAAGGGGCCAAGGAAACCCGCGAGGTCGTGGTGTCCGCCAAGGGCGGCGCCGAGACCGGCGGCCAGGTGGTCGCCCAGGCGATGGCCGCCATGAGCGAGATCGAGGGCTCCGCCCAGCAGATCAGCCAGATCATCAGCGTCATCGACGAGATCGCCTTCCAGACCAACCTGCTGGCCCTGAACGCCGGGGTCGAGGCCGCCCGCGCCGGCGACGCCGGCAAGGGCTTCGCGGTCGTCGCCTCCGAAGTGCGGGCGCTCGCCCAACGCTCGGCGGACGCGGCCAAGGAGATCAAGACGCTGATCTCCGACTCCACGGCCAAGGTCGGCCAGGGCGTCAAGCTGGTCGGCGAGACCGGCGAAGCCCTGGAGCGCATCGTGGCCGAGGTCGGGCGGATCAACACCCTGGTCGAAGAGATCGCCTCCGCCGCGCAGGAGCAGGCCACCGGCCTCGCCCAGGTCAATGTGGCGGTCAACCAGATGGACCAGGTCACCCAGCAGAACGCCGCCATGGTCGAGGAATCGACCGCCGCCAGCCACGCGCTGTCGCAGGAGGCCACCAACCTTTCCGACCTGATGGGCCAGTTCCGCCTCGGCGCCGAACACGCTCAGGCCGGCCGCGGCCGCCCCGCGCCCGCCCAGACGCCGCGCCATCCGGTGCACGCCGTGCAGAACCGCGTCGCCCAGATGATCACCACCGACCCGATCCAGTCGGCCGCCTGGTCGGAATTCTGAGGATGACCGACCCGCTCAACGTCAACGCCGGCCATGAGCTGATCATCGTCGAGATCAGCGGCCAGCGGTTCGCCATCGACATCATGTCGGTGCGCGAAATCCGCGGCTGGTCCGCCTCGACCCGGCTGCCGCAGTCGCCGGCCCACGTGCTGGGGATGATCAACCTGCGCGGCTCGGTGCTGCCGGTGATTGATTTCTCCTCGCGCCTGGGTCTCGGCGACAGCGAGCCGAACACCGCCTCGGTGGTGATCGTCGCCGAGATCGGCGACCGTCTGGTGGGCCTGCTGGTCGACGCGGTCTGCGACATCCTCACGCTCGGCGAGGGGATGCTGCAGCCGGCGCCGGAGGTGGGCGCACCCAGGGTGCACGAGTTTGTGCGCGGCGTGATCACCGCCCAGGACGGGATCATCACCCTGCTGTCGCTGGAGGCGGTTATCCCGGCGGACGAGGCCCTGGCGGCCTGAGGGGAGGCCTCAATCCAGCGCCACTCCGGCGGCCTTCAGGTTGCGGTAGAGGCGCTTGAGGTTGATCAGATTCTGCTCGAGCACCTCAGCCCGGCGCGGGTCGTCCACCGCCGCGGTCGGCGCGATCACGCCGCCCTTGACCCGCAGGCACTGACCGGTCGCGACCATCTTCGCCACGTGGCGGCGCGTGGTCTCGTAGGGCAGGCCCAGGCTCGCCGACAGCGACAGCACGCTCACCGGCCGGCGCACCTCGTCCGGCGGGATGCTTTCCAGGCTGTTGAAGCCGCTTTCCATGCGGTCCAGGTGGCCGACGTTGGCCTGCACCAGGGCAAGATTGACCAGGCCGGTGAGCAGCTCGCCCTGCGCCAGCTCGCCGATCAATTTCAGCGAGCGGAGCATGTAGTCGGCCGACAGGCGGGCCACGAGCCGGATCTTGTCCTCGTCCTCCACGCTCCCGGCTCCGTCCTGGTCGCCCGCCATCACCAGATCCGCACGCGCTGATCGGGCGCGATGTAGAGCTTGTCGCCGGGCGTCACCCCGAAGGCGGCGTACCAGGCGTCGATGTTCCGGACCGGGCCGTTGACCCGGTATTGCCTGGGCGAGTGGGGATCGCTGACCACCTGGCGGCGGACCGCGTCGTCGCGCACCTTGCCGCGCCAGGCCTGGGCCCAGCCCAGGAACACCCGCTGGTCGCCGGTCAGGCCATCGATCACCGGCGCCGCCTTGCCGTGCAGGCTGGCGTGATAGGCGTCGAGGCCCAGCGTCAGCCCGCCCAGGTCGGCGATGTTCTCGCCCATGGTGAGCGCGCCGTTCACGTGGGCGCCGGGCAAGGGCTCATAGGCGGAATACTGCGCGCCAAAGGCCTTGGCGCGGGCCTCGAAGGTCTTGGCGTCGGCGGGCGCCCACCAGTCGCGCAGCGTCCCCTTGGAGTCGTACTTGCGGCCCTGGTCGTCGAAGCCGTGGGTGAGCTCGTGGCCGATCACGCCGCCCACCGCGCCGTAGTTGATCGCCGGGTCGGCGGAGGGGTCGAAGATCGGCGGCTGCAGGATCACGGCCGGGAAGACGATGTCGATCAGGTTGCCGTTGTAGGCGTCGTTGGTCTGCGGGGTCATGCCCCAGTCGTTGCGGTCGACCGGGCCGTTTCGGCGGTTCGCGTAGTAGGCCCAGTCGGCCTCGGCCGCGCGGCGCACGTCGCCGACTAGGTCGTCGTCGCGGATCACCACCTTGGAATAGTCGCGCGGCCTGTCCGGATAGCCGACCTTGACGTTGTAGGCGGCGAGCTTCTTCAGCGCCTCGGCCTTGGTCGCCGGGCTCATCCAGTCGAGCTTCCTGATCCGCGCGGCGTAGGCGGTCTTCAGGTCGGCGACGAGCGCCTGGACCTTGGCCTTGGCGGCGGGCGGGAAGTAGCGGGCGGTGTAGAGCTGGCCGACCGCCCAGCCGAGGTTCCCGAAGCTGTCGTAGCGGCCGCCGGCGGCGTAGTCGCCGCCGCTGACCGCGTGCACGCCGCGCTTCCAGCGCGCCTCCTGCTCGGCCTGACCCGAAAGCGTCTTCTGATGCATCTCGAACCAGGCGTCGGCGAAGGGCTTGGAGAGATAGGACGCAGCGTTGTCGGCCACGCCGAACGCCAGCCAGGCCTGCAGCACATCGACAGGCGCGGCGGCATAGATCGCGGCGATCTTCGGGAAGGCGGTCTTTTCGATCACCACCACCTTGGCCGGGACGCCCAGGCCGGCGCCCTCCAGGAAGGCGCGCCAGGGGAAGCCCGGCGCGGCCTTTTCCAGCTCGGGGACCGTATAGGGATTGTAGGTGGCGTCCGGATTGCGCTCTTCGGCCTTGGTCCAGCTGACTTCGGCGATCTTCGTCTCCAGCGCCACGATGGCGGCGGCCTTGCCGGCCGGATCGGGCCAGCCCTCAAGCGTCAGCAGCTTTTCCACATAGGCCTGGTAGGCGGCCTTCTGCTTGGCGAAGGAGTCCTTGAGATAGTAGTCGCGGTCGGGCAGGCCCAGGCCCCCCTGGCTCATGTAGACCGCGTAGTGGGCGACGTCCTTGGCGTCCACGTCGGGGCCGACGTTGAAGGCGGACGTCTCGAAATCCTTCACCGTGCGACCCATCAGGCCGCCGATCGCCTCGCGCGTGGCGGCCGCGCGGATGGCGTCGAGTTCGGGTGCGATGGCCTTGACGCCCAGGGCCTCGATCCGGTCCTCGTCCATGAAGGCCTTGTAGAAGGCGCCGACCTTGCCCTCGACCGTGGTCGGCTCATGCGAAGCCTTGGCGGCGGCGTCTTCCATGATCGCGTGCAGGCGCGCCTCGGCCAGGTCGCTTTCCAGCAAGCGCAGGCTGATACCGGGCTTGTCGGCAGGGATGGCGGTGCGGTCGAGCCAGGCGCCGTTGGCGTAGCGGAAGAAGTCGTTCCCGGGCTTGGTCTTCAGGTCGAGCGCGGAAAGGTCGAAGCCCCAGGCGCCGTACTTCAGCGCCGCCGGCTCGGCGCCCAGCGTGGGGCCGGCGGCCAGCGCCAGGATCACGGCCAGGGCCGTCGCGGTCTTCAACAAGGCGCGCCTCTTTCGGTGTCATGCGTGAGGCGAGGTCAACACCGGCGGCAAGGCCGGTCAAGGCGCTGGCCCATACCGGATTTCCGAGACACAATCGCGCAACAGCCGCGCCTTAGAGACCGGCGAAATCATAAGGGGGAACTGTAAGATGACCGTTCGTCGCCACCTCACCGCCGTCGCGCTCTCGCTGGCCGCCCTCTCGCTGGGCGCCATGGCCCTCCCGGCGACCGCGCTCGCGCAAGGCGCGCCCGAAGCCAAGATCAAGCAGGGCGCGCTGACCGGCGCTGTGGTCGAGGGCGTCGAGGAATTCTGGGGCATCCCCTACGCCGCCCCGCCGGTGGGCGACCTGCGCTGGAAGCCGCCGGCCGCCGCCCAACCCTGGACCGGCGCGCGCGACGCCAGCAAGGCCGGCGCCTCCTGCCAGCCGGCGCGCGACGGCAGCCAGATCGAGGACTGCCTGTTCGCCAATGTGACCCGGCCCGCGGGCGCGAAGCCCGGCGCCAAGCTGCCGGTCTATGTCTGGATCCACGGCGGCGGCTTCACCATCGGCTCGTCAACCGGCGCCTTCGGGGCGCAGACCGACGGCATCCAGTTCGCCAAGGAAGGCATCATCACCGTCTCGGTCAGCTATCGCCTGGGCCGCGCCGGCTGGTTCGCCCACCCGGCGCTCTGCAAGGAAGGCCCCTGCGGCAACTACGGCCTGATGGACCAGATCGCGGCTTTGAAGTGGGTGAAGGCCAATATCGCCAACTTCGGGGGCGACCCGACCAACGTCACCATCGGCGGCGAGAGCGCCGGCGGCATCTCGGTGCTGGAGCTGATGCTGGCGCCCGACGCGCGAGGCCTGTTCCAGAAGGCGATCGGCGAATCCAGCTTCGGGCGGCTTGAGCCGACGTCGATGGCCGACGCGCAGGCCTCGGGGCTGAAGGCGGCCCAGACCGCAGGCGTCAGCGGCGAGGACGCCGCCGCCGCCGCGGCGCTGCGCAAGCTGCCGCTCTCGGCCATGCCCTACACCGGCCCCTTCACCAGCCGGGCCGGCCCGATCCTCGATGGCCGCTACGTGCAGGGCGGCATCGCCGAGGGTTTCGCCGCCGGTAAGCAGGCCAAGGTCCCGCTGCTGATCGGCGGCAATTCCAACGAAGCGAGCCTGTTCCGCCCGGCCGCCGCGGCGGTCGACGCCATCCCCGCCGCGCGCAAGGCCGCCGCCATGGCCGCCTTCGATCCGGGCAATGGCGGCAACAAGGCCCAGATGGCCAACGACATGGCCACCCGCGTCTACATCACCGAGCCGGACCGCGCGATCAGCCGCGCCCAGGCCAAGGCCGGCGTGCCGGTCTACACCTACTACTTCTCCTATGTGACGCCGGCGGCGAAGGCGCAGACGCCATTCGGCGCGCCGCACACCGCCGAGATCAAGTACGCCTTCGCCGGGCCCAAGCAGCAGTTCGCCGACGTCGACCTGCCGCTGGCCAAGGCGGTCAACGCCTACTGGGCGGCCTTTATCAAGACCGGCAATCCCGATTCAGCCGGCGGCCCGGCCTGGCCGAAGTTCGCGCCCAACGAGACCTATATGGAGTTCAGCGCCGCCGGCCCGCAGCCGCACGAGCACTTCTTGAAGGCCCAGCTGGACTGGCAGGAAGAGGCGGTGAAGGCCGGCGCCAGCGCCTCGCCGACCGCGTCGAAGTAGGCTCGGTCAGGCGGGCGCGTAGCCGTCCACCACATAGACCCGCGACGTCGAGCTGGCGTCGCGGATCGGCAGGATGGCGCTGTATTCGGGAGATGAGCGCCAGGCCAGCGCAGCCGCGCGGTCGGGGAACTCCAGGATCACGATCCGGCCCGGCGGCTCGCCGTGGACCGCCTCGGTGGCGCCGCTGCGGACCACGTAGCGGCCGCCGTACTTGGCCAGGATCGCCGGAACCTGCGCGACGTAGGTCTGGAAGGTCTGGGGGTCGCTCACCCAGATCTCGTTGACCACATAGGCCGCCATGCGCGCGCTCCTTCGAACCGAGCCGCGAGCCTAGCGGGCGCGGGCGAAGGCGTCAGGCCCGCTTCTTGGCCGGGGCTTTCTTGTGGGCGGCGGCTTTGCGGTCCGAGGCAGACTTGGCCGGCTTGCGCCGATCGCCGCCGGACTGGCCCAGGCTGCGCTTGAGCGCGTCCATCAGGTCGATCACCTCGGCTTCGCGGGGCTCCTCGGGCGCCTCGACGGTATGGCCCTTCTGCTTTTCCTTGATGAGCGCCCTGAGCGCATCCTCGTAGCGGTCGTTGAACTGGGTGGGGTCGAAGGGGCCTTCCAGCTGGTCGATGATCTTGGCGGCGATCTCGATCATCTGGGCCGGCGGCTTCACCGCCTTGATGGCGCCGAAGATGTCGTCCGCCTCGCGGACCTCGCTGCGGTTGCGCAGGGTGTAGGCGACGATCCCCTTGTCGTGCGCCTCCAGCGCCATCAGCCGCTCGCGCTGGTGCATGACCAGGCGCCCCAGCGCCACCTTGCCCGCCTTCTTCATGGCCTCGCGGATCACCGCGAAGGCCTCGGCGGCGATGTCGCCGTCGGGGCTGAGGAAATAGGGGTCGTTCCAGTAGAGGCGGTCGATGTCGGCGTCGTCGACGAAGCGTTCGATGTCCAGCGTGCGCGTGGTCTCCAACCGCACGTTTTCCAGCTCCTCGCCGGTGACCACGACGTAGCGCCCCTTCTCGATCTCGTAGCCCTTGACGATCTCGGAGCGCTCGACGGGTCCGGACTCGGGATCCGTCGGGATCATACGGATACGGTTGTGGGTCTTCTTCGACAGCATGTTGAAGTGCACCTCGCCGCCGCGCGAGGTCGCCGTGTAGAGCGCCACCGGGCAGCTCACGAGGCTGAGGCGCAGGTAGCCCTGCCAGGTCGGACGGGTGGCCATGATGGTGCGATCCCCTTGATGCGACTTGAGGAAACGCGGCTGGCCCAACTCAGTTCGCGAACGGCGCGACAGGTTCACCGCGAGACTGCGGCTTAAATCTCATGGCGGCCAGTTTGCTTGGCGGACCGGGCAACTCAAGGACGCGCGGAACGCGCGCCGCTTCGCGGGCGGCCATGGGCCGCTCCTTGACTTGCCCGGTCCGCCAAGCTCGCATCATCCATGAGAAATAAGGCGGGGTGGCATCTGACGATGCGCTCCCGACGCGCGGGAGAAGGCGATGCCACGGCCTCAGATGATCGCCTTCCTCGCGTTGGGGCTTGTCGCCCTGTTCGCGGCGTTCACGATCTACACGCGGCTGCAGGCCGGCTGCCATTTCCACGGCGGCCGCCGCAGCGGAGGGTGGAGCTGCGCCTCGTCCGCGCCGTGGTCGCGACGCTGACGGGGACCGGCTATTTCCCGCCGAGTTGCAGCGCCGGCAGGCTGACGCGTTCCTGCAGATCGAGCTGTGTCTTGCGGAAATGCGTCCGCACGCCGCTTGCGGCGCCGAACTCCATCAGCTGATCGGTCTCCGGCCGATAGGCCGGCCAGGCCTCGGAGCCGCACTTGGGCGCGCCGGTCTTGGCGAAACTGACCCAGCAGGCGTGCATCAGGGTCGCGACCTCCTGGTCCTTGGCGCTGACCATGCTCATCGGCGTGCGGCGGCCCCAGTATTCCCAGACGTACTGGATCTCATCGGCGTGGCTGGCGCGGGTCTTGGAGGGCGGAAAGCGCGATCCGACGTAGGAGAAATAGTAGAGCCACGCGGGCTGGCCGCCCGAGGCCTTGCCGGCGATCCAGCGGGCCGGGCCGCCCATCACCCGGTCGGTGAAGATGGCGCGGGCCACCGCCTCGTCGCTGACCGCCGCCTCGTCCTGGTAGACGGCCTTGGCGATGGGCGGGATCGCCGCCAGCATCTGCGGCGCCACGCGGGGGCCCATCAGCGAGTCCTCACCGGAGTTGGAGCCGATGATCAGCGGCACGTCGGCGAAGTGGCCGTCGGCGGCGGCCTGCGAGGCGGTCTCGGTCATCAGCTTGCCGTCGACGAAGGGCTGGTAGTCGTCATTGACGGCGACCAGCTTTTCCACCGGCAGGGCGCGCAGGTCGGCGATCGTCGCCGCGGCGATCCCGGCCTTTTCCAGCGCCTTGACGCCCTCGGCTTCCCTGACGGTGAGCGTCTTGGGCGTGACCCAGCCCAGGCCGCTCTCGACGATGGCCTTCTGGTAGAGCCCTTTGGCCGAAGGGGTGGCGAGCAGCGCCAACGTGCTCTGGCCCCCGGCGCTCTCGCCAAAGACGGTGACGTTCTTCGGGTCGCCGCCGAACCTGGCGATGTTCCGCTGCACCCATTTCAGGGCGGCGATCTGGTCCATCAGGCCGTAGTTGCCGACCGGGTCGCCGGGCCTGGCGGCCGCGTCGATGGCCGGATGGGCGAAGTAGCCCAGCGCGCCCAAGCGATAGTTGATCGTCACCGCCACGACGCCGTCGCGGGCGAAGTTCTGGCCGCCATAGACCCAGCCCGCGCCGGTGCGGTGGCCGCCGCCATGAATCCAGACCATGACCGGCGCGCCTTTCGCACCCTTGGGCGCAAAGACGTTGAGCTGCAGGCAATCCTCCGAGGTGGGACCGTTGGCGCCGCCGGAGTTGGGCGAGCCGTCGGCGTTCATCGGCTGCGGGCAGGAGGGGCCGGCCTCGGCGGCGGGCCGGGGCGCGCTCCAGGCCTTGGCCGGCTGCGGCGGCGCCCAGCGCAGGTCTCCCACCGGGGCAGCGGCATAGGGGATGTCGCGGAAGACGTTGGCCGGACCCTCGGTCACCCCGACCAGCGGGCCGGTGTCGATTCTGACGGTGGGCGCCTGGGCTTGGGCCGCCCCGGTTGCGAGGAAGGGAGCGGCGAGCAAGGTTGCGGCGAGAACGGCGGCGATCCGAGACATGGACATCCCTCCCTCGGCTAAGCGCCGACGGCGCGGAGCATTGGGTGGCGCTCGGCCCCGGTCAAGCCGGACCCGCGTCAGCCCAGGCCGTGCGGGTGGAAGAGCCTGGGGAAGAGCTGCAGGTAGCGCGGCTGGAAGAGGGCGACGATCGCGGCGAAATAGGCGGTCTGCCCCACGAGCGCGACCAGGAAGGTTGCAAGGTCCGCGCCGGCCTTGCGCGAGGTCTGGACGATGCGGACCAGGCCGGCGGCGATCATCAGCAGGTGGAAGACCACCGCGGCGACCGCGATGAGCTGGTCGGGATGGGTGAGCTGGCCGGTCGCGGCCAGGCGCCTCAGCGTCGCAAGCCCGCTTTCGAAGAAATTGGTGACGAAGAGGTTGGTGTAGTTCCAGAAGGCGGCGATCGCCAGGGCCAGGAAATAGCCCCAGCGGTTGCGCCGCGACACCAGCGCGATCACCGCCAGGTACATGAGCGCCTGGAAGGCGTGCAGCGCGATGATCGTGTGGTCGAAGACCGCCGACAGCGCCAGGATCGCGATGAACCCGATCGCGCCCGTGACCACCGTCCCGTCGAGGAATTTCCGCATGGCCAGCCCCGCCAGATTGCCAACCCATGGTCAAGCCGCCATGCGGCCGCGCCCAGTTAAATCGCGGTAAGGGCGCGGGCGGCTCAATGGAAATCGCGGCTGCGGACCAGGCGGTTGTCGAGGCGGGCGTGCGGCGGCGGCGGGGCTGCGCCGGGCCCCTCTTCGTGGTCGCGCATCTCGCCCAGCCTGGCCGAGAGGTCGGTGAAGCGTTCGGCGACCACGTGGATGACGCCTTCGGCGGCCTGCACCCGGCCGTGGACCACCAGGAAGGCCGACCCCATCACCACGCGGCGGTTGGCGGCGAAGACGTCCTTCCAGCAGACGATGTTGGCGATGCCGGTCTCGTCCTCCAGGGTCAGGAACACCACGCCCTGGGCGGTTCCCGGCCGCTGGCGCACCAGGACGAGGCCGCCCACCGAGGTCCGCGCGCCGTTCCGCAGGCCTGAAAGGCGTTGGCACTGGACGACCCGCACGGCGGCCAGCTCGTCGCGGTAGAAACTGACGGGATGCTTCTTCAGCGACAGGCTGGTGGTCCGGTAGTCCTCGGCCACCTCCTTGGGCAGGCTCATGAAGGGCAGCTGGACCTGGGCCTCCTTGACGCTCTGGGTCGCCAGGATCGGCGCCGAGCGATTTGAGCCGACTTCATCGGCCAACCCTTTCACCGCCCACAGCGCCTCGCGACGCGACATGCCGAAAGAGCGGAAGGCGTCGGCCTCAGCCAGCAGCTCCAGGCTGCGGCGCGAGAGGCCGGCCCCCAGGGCGTAGTCCTCGAAAGATTTCGCCCCCCAGAAACGGGAGGCCATGATCTTCCTGGCTTCGATGTCCTTGAGCCCCTTGATCTGACGTAAGCCCAGGCGAACGGCGGCGTGCTTGGCTTGGGGATCGCTCGGCGCCTCCAGGGTGCAGTCCCAGTCGCTGAAGCGCACGTCGGGCGGCCGCACCTCGACGCCGTGCTGCTTCGCGTCCCGGACAAGTTGGGCCGGCTGATAGAAGCCCATGGGCTGGCTGTTCAGCAGGGCGGCGCAGAACACCTCCGGGTGGTGGTGTTTCATCCAGGCCGAGACATAGACCAGGATCGCGAAGCTGATCGCGTGGCTCTCCGGAAAGCCATAGGAGCCGAAGCCCTCGATCTGCTTGAAGCAACGCTCGGCGAACGCGCGCTCATAGCCGCGCCGGACCATGCCTTCGATGAACTTGGTCCTGTATTCGCCCAGCCGCCCATTGGAGCGGAAAGTGGCCATGGCCTTGCGCAGGCCATCGGCCTCGTCGTCGGTGAACTTCGCGGCCTCGATGGCCAGACGCATGGCCTGTTCCTGAAACAGGGGCACGCCGAGGGTCTTGCCAAGCACCTGTTCAAGTTCATTTTTCGGACCTTGTCCCGGCGCGGGCGATGGAAAATCGGGCTTTTCGAGTCCATTCCGCCGGCGCAGGTAGGGATGCACCATGTCGCCCTGGATGGGACCGGGCCGGACGATCGCGACTTCGATCACCAGGTCATAGAAGGTCTCCGGTTTCAGCCGCGGCAGCATGGACATCTGCGCCCGGCTCTCGACCTGGAAGACGCCCACGGAATCGGCCCGCGACAGCATGCCGTAGACCGCCTCGTCCCCCTGCGGGATGTCGGCGTGGTCAGCGATCCCCAGCCAGTTCATGCCCTTCTTCAGGGCCGAGAGCATGCCGAGCGCCAGCACATCGACCTTCATCAGCCCCACCGCGTCGATGTCGTCCTTGTCCCATTCGATGAAGGTGCGGTCCGCCATGGCGGCGTTGCCGATCGGCACGGTCTCGTCCAGCCGCCGCTTGGTCAGGACATAGCCGCCCACATGTTGCGACAGGTGCCGGGGGAAGCCGATCAACTGCTCGGCGATGGTGGTGGCGCGGCGGATTTCTGGATTGTGCGGATCGAGCCCCACCTGCCGTATGTGGTCTTCGGCGATATCGCCGCCCCAGCTTCCCCAGACGGTGTTGGCGAGCGACGCGGTGATATCCTCGGTGAGCCCCAGCGCCTTGCCCACCTGCCGGATCGCCATGCGCGGGCGGTAGTGGATCACAGTGGCGACGATGGCCGCGCGGTCGCGCGAATAGCGCTCATAGACATACTGCATCACCTCCTCGCGCCGCTCGTGCTCGAAGTCGACGTCGATGTCCGGCGGTTCGCCGCGGGTCTCCGAGAGGAAGCGGGAGAACAGCAGGTCCTGGTGCTTTTTGGTGGGATCGACGGCTGTCACCCCAAGACAGAAGCAGACGCAGGAATTGGCCGCGGACCCCCGGCCTTGGCAGAGGATGTCCTGCTTACGCGCCCAGTCGACGATGTCATGGACGGTCAGGAAGTAGTTCGGCACATCGAGCTTCTCGATGAGATCCAGTTCGCGCTTGATCGTCTGACGTTCCTTCCAGCGCAGCCCCTTCTCGAAGCGGGTTTGGGCGCCCTGCCAGGTCAAGCGGCGCAGGTGATGGATGGCGGTGTCGCCCGGCGGCACCGGCTCGTCGGGATATTCGTAGCGGAGCTGGCCCAGGTCGAAGGCGATGCGGTCGGCGATCTCGACGCTGCGTTCCACGGCGCCGGGGAACCTGGCGAACAGGCGGGCCATCTCAGCCGGGGATTTCAGGTGCCGCTCGGCGTTGGCCTGCAGCCTGAGGCCGGCCTCCTGGAGGGTGCAGCCCTCGCGGATACAGGTCAGCACGTCCTGCAGGGGCCGCCGCTCGGGACCGTGGTAGAGGATGTCGTTGGTGGCGACCATCGGCGCGCGGGCGGTCTGGGCGAGGGCGGAAAGCTGCGACAGCCGGCGGAGGTCGCGCGGGCCGTAGCGCCTCGCGGCCGCCAGCCAGACGTCTCCGCGCAGTTCGCCGGCGATGCGCTTCAGGTCGCTCTCGAAGGCTTCGTCCAGCCGCTCAGGCGGGACCACCAGGGTGAGCTGCCCCTCCGCGTGGTCGAGGAAGTCGCGCCATTGCAGATGGCATTCGGCCTTCTTCGCCCGCCGCTGGCCGACGGTGAGCAGGCGGGTGAGCCGCCCGTAGGCCTCGCGGTCGGCGGGATAGACGATCACACTCGGCGCGCCGTCGATGAAGTCGAGCCGGCAGCCGGTGAAGACGCGCGGGGGCCGCGCCGTGTCCGCCGCCTGCGCGCCGCCCTTCAACGCAGGTTTCTGGGCGATCAGGTCCTTGCGCGCCGACCAGGCCCGCACCACGCCGGCGAGCGAGTTGCGGTCGCAGATCCCGATGGCCTCCAGGCCCAGGGCCGCCGCGCCGATCACCAGTTCCTCGGCGTGGGATGCGCCGCGCAGGAAGGAGAAGTTGGTGGTCGTCTGCAGTTCGGCGTATCCCCGCCCGAGCGGGGATGAGCGGTCCTCACTCATCCGAACACCCCGTGCAGCCACCATTTCGGCGGCGTGGCGGCGTCGCCGTATAAGCCGGCGCGGAACAGCCAGAAGCGGCCGCCGTCGGCGTCCTCCACCCGGTAGTAGTCGCGCACATGGCTCACATCGACGTCCTCGATGACGCCCTTCCACCATTCCTCGCCGATCCGTTCCGGCCCTTCGGCGCGGCGCACGCGGTGGATCTGGCCACGCCAGCGGAACTGGGTCGGCGGATCGTCGGGGGTGAGCGCCATGACCGCCTCAAGCGGCTCGGGACGGCGGAACAGGCGCGTGGGTCTTGGCGTCTCGCGCTCCCAGGGCCGCGCGTCCGAAGCCTTGCCGAGCGGCCGGGCGCGGCCCACGGCCAGTTCCGGCACATGGCTTTCCACCGGCTGGGCGCGCCAGACGCGGTCCTCGCCCAGGCGGTTCACCAACCGGTCGATGAGCGGGCTAAGGCCCTCCTCCACCGTCGCCTCGCGCCCGGCGTCGAGCCGCGCCTGGCGGCCGGAGATCGGCTCCACACTCTCGGCGGTGATCGTCGCCACCTCGACCCCGAAGCCAGGGTCGACAGCCTCCAGCTTCGGGGCGAACAGCTTGGCGATGCGCGCCGCATCGCGGCCGGGCAGCGCCAGGCCGACCTCCACGGGCGCGGCCTGGCCATCCACCCGATGGAACAGGATCTCGAAGCGCCGCGCGCCCAGGCCCTTGGCGTCCAGGCGCGCGCAGAGCTGGGCGGTCACGTCATGGGCGACGCGGGCCAGGTCCTCCGGGGCGCTGATCGGCTCGGCGAAGGCCAGGCGCGCGAACCAGGGGCTCGGCGGGCGGCGGAAGGTGAGCGCCTCGGTCTCGCGGCCGAGCGCCTGGTCCAGGCGGATCATGGCCGCGCGCCCGAACCGCCGCGCGAAGGGCCCGCGCGGGATGGACATCAGCTGACCCACCTGGCGCATCCCCAGCCGCTCGATCTGGGCCCAGGTCGCCGGATCGAAGCGCAGGGCGGCGGGGCGCAGCGGCTTCAGCAGTTCCGCCTGGCCGCCGGGCGGGGCGATGGCGCCATCTTCGCCATAGTGGGCCAGCGCCCAGGCCGCGCCCGGCGTGTCGGCGATGGCGCAGCGGAACGGCAGGCCGTTGGCCGCCAGCCGTTTCCGAAAATCGGCCAGCAGCCCGGCCTCGCCGCTCCACAGGTGGTCGACCCCGGTCACGTCGAGGAACAGGCCGTCCGGCGCGTCGATCGCCACGGCTGGGGAAAAGCGCACGCACCAGTCGGCGAGCGCGGCCAGCGCCGCCGCGTCAGCCTCCGGTTGGGCCTCGGCCGTGACCAGGTCCGGGGCCAGCGCCATGGCGTCGGTGGCCTTCTGGCCGACATGCAGACCCAGGCGATGGGCCCTCTCGCTGACCGCCGACAGCCTGCGCACCGCGCGGACCGTCTCGATCAGGGCGAAGGGTTCAGCCGGCGAGTCGCCTGAGGTCTTGGGTGGATTGCGCCGGCGCCAGTTGGCGATCGCCCAGGTCGGCGACCAGGCGCAGAGGATGCGCGACATCGGTCATCTCCAGATCATAGGCGCTGGACTCGTAGGCCTGGGCCGCCTCCAGCAGCCACGCGCCCGTGCGCCCGCCCCGGCAGCGTTCCAGCTCCGCCCGGAAGCGGGGCGCGCCCAGGCCGAACTCCCCGGCCGGCGGCTCCGAGGGCGCGGACGCGATGCGCCAGCGCGTGGCCGCCGCCGAACCCGTCGCCTCGCGCCGGGCCTGGCCGCCATAGGGCCGGCGGCGGATCAGGAAGCCGGTGGCGCGGCGCTTCTCGCAGGCGAGCTGCAGCCGGCGCCCGGCGGTGAGGTCGGCCGTCTCGACCTCGCCCACCACGGCGGAAACGCCCACGGTCGCCAGCGCGTCCTCCATCACCGACAGCGCCTCCGCCTCGTCGCGGGCGCAGACCTGGATCAGCCGCTCAACCGGAAACCCCAGGCCGGCGAGCCCCGGCGCCCAGAGGTCGTCGCGGCGCAGCACCCAGACCACCTCGCCGCGGCGGGCCAGCGGCGCGGCCATGAGCGCGGTGAAGGCGGCCGGCGCCGCGGCCGTCTCGACCTCCATCGCCGCGCCGCCGATCTCATGCCAGCGCCCGAGCGGCAGGCCGCCGCCCGGCAGGCAGGCGTCGATCTCGGCGGCGCCGAACGGCAGCACGCCGAAATCCGCCCGTCCGCCGGCCTCCAGCGCGGCGATCTGCGCCCTGACCGTGGCGAGCCCCCGTTCGCGCGGGACGATCTGCCCGCGAAAATCGGACATGGCTTTCCGGACTCCTTTCGTTCCACTTTTGTTCTAGAACTCGGAGCCGGAGAGTCAAGACGCCTCTGGACGCCAGTTGGCGGCGGGGCTTGGCGACGGGGCTTTGGGCCGCCATGGTTGCGCCATGACCCCTGCTCCAACCAGGATGGCGGCGAAAAAGTCCCGGGTCCCGCGCGGGCCCAACGCGGAGCGCAGAGCCGCGACCCGGGCCAAGATCATGGAGGCGGCGGTGCGCTGCCTGGCCGAGTTCGGCTATGCCGCCACCTCGACGCCGCTGGTGGCCAAGATGGCCAAGGTGAGCCGCGGCTCCCTGCTGCACCAGTTCCCGACCAAGGTCGACCTGATCCTGGGCGTGGCGCAGTACGCGTCCAACGCGCGCGGCCTGAAGGTGCGTGAGCACCTGGCGCCCTATCCCGATGGGCCGAACCGCTTCCTGCACGGCGTCGATGCGGTCTGGGCCTCGTTGCACGATCCCGCCGCCATCGCGCTCATGGAGGTCACCATCGCCGCGCGCAGCGACCCGGAGCTCGCCCAGCGCTACCCGCAGTTCGCCGGCGATCTGGACGCGAGCCTGCACCGCGCCCGCGTGCGCATGGCCGAGAACCTGGGCGTGCCGGAACGGCTGGAGGAGATCGAGGCGGTCGCCCACCTGACGCGGGTGGCGCTGAACGGCCTGGCGATGGATTCGGTGTTCATCGGCCGCACCTCGCCCGACGCCGCGCGCGTGCTCGCCCTGCTCAAATCCATCCGCCAGCGGCTGGTCGACAGCCTGCAATCTCCGGACTCGCCGGCCCAGGAGTCGTCTGTAGGCAAGATTGACCATAAATAGGCTTTGCGCCTAAGCTTGCGACGCCAAAACAGCGGGGGCGCTGAAGGCCAGATCGCGCACCCCGGATAATCAAAAGCTGGCTGGGAGAGCGCGCATGACCCAGGGTGTCGGGGACTCTAATCGCAGGACCGTGCTGATCGCCGGCGCGGCGTTCGCCGCCACGGCCGCGGTCGCCGGCAAGGCCGCCGCCCAGGCGCCCACGCCGCCCGCCGCCGCGCCCGCCGGCCTCGCCGCCGGCGGCGGGTCTTCGAAGATCTTCCAGGTCACCGACACGGCGACCGGCAAGGTGCAGGGCATCGCCAACGGGCCGGTCTGGGAGTTCCGCGGCATTCCCTACGGCGCGCCGACCGGCGGCAAGAACCGCTGGATGCCGCCGCAGAAGGCCGCGCCCTGGAAGGGCGTGCGCGAATGCTTCGCCTACACCTCGGTCTGCCCGCAGACCCAGGCCGACATCCGCGGCGAGTACGGCCAGTTCATCATGTGGGACCGGCAGGTCGGCGGCATGGGCGAAGACTGCCTGTCGCTGAACGTCTGGACCACCAACGTCGACCGCGCGCCGAAGAAGGCGGTGATGGTCTCCTTCCACGGCGGCGGCTTCGCCACCGGTTCGGGCAACGCGCCGGGCTTCGACGGCAAGAACCTCGCCTACTACGGCGACGTGGTGGTGGTGACGGTGAACCATCGCCTGGCGAGCTTCGGCTACACCGACCTGGTGGGCGCGGGCGCGCCCGACGCCTTCAAATACGCCGGGGTCTGCGGGGTGATGGACCTGGTGGCTTCGCTGCAGTGGGTCAGGGACAATATCGAGAACTTCGGCGGCGACCCCAACCGGGTGATGATCTTCGGCCAGTCCGGCGGCGGGGCGAAGACCTCGACGGTGCTGGCCATGCCGCCCGGCAAGGGGCTGTTCCACCGCGCGGCGGTGCAGTCGGGCTCGGCGCTGCGGCTGACGACGCCGGAAGCCGGCGCGGCCACGGCCGAGAAGTTCCTGAAGCAGCTCGGCATCGGGAAGGCCAACATGGGCGACCTGCAGAAGATCGGCTGGCAGCAGATCCTGGAGGCGCAGACCGCGGCCGGTGGCAATTTCTCGCCGGTGATCGGCACCGACGCCCTGCCGCACCATCCTTTCGATCCGGCGGCGCCGCCGGAATCGGCCAATGTGCCGATCATCGTCTCCACCTGCCTGGAGGACGCGGCGCTGGGCCTGACCAACTTCACCCTGACGGAGACCGAGCTCACCGCCCTCTTCGACCGGCGCTGGCCGGGCAAGGGGAAGGAGCTGGTCAGCCTCTACCGCCGCTACGACCCGATCGCGACGCCCTTCCTGATCCAGGCCCAGGCCTTCACCGATTCCGGCGCGCGCCGCGCCTGCTACACGCAAGCCGCGCGCAAGGCCGCGGCGGGCGGGGCGCCGGCCTATGTCTACCAGTGGAACTGGCGCACCCCCGGCTACGACGGCCAGTTCGGCGCCGTGCACGGGATCGACGTCTCGGCCTCGTTCCACTCCGTGCGCGACGGCTTCTTCGACGGCTCGACGGCCGGCAAGAAGATGGCCGACCGGCTGGCCTCGTCCTTCGCGGCCTTCGCCAAGACCGGCGATCCGAACAACCCGCACATCCCGCCCTGGAAGCCCTACAGCGAGGCCCAGCGCAACGTGATGCTGTTCGACAACGACACCCGCCAGGAGGTCGATCCGCGCGCCGGGATCCGCGCCTGGTGGGACGCCAATCCGCCGCCGCCGACGGCGCGCGGCTAAGGGGAGGACGAGACCATGACCGCGAACAAGACGCCGGGCCTGAGCCGCCGCGACCTGATCCAGGCCGCTTCCATCGCCACCGCCGCCGTCGGCGCCGCGACAACCGCCAAACCCGCGCAGGCCCAGACCCCGGCGGCCTCGCCGCCGCCGGCCCGCATCCTGGGCGGCGGCGGCGCGCCGGGCGGCATCTTCTGGACCGTGGAGACCAGCTCCGGGAAGGTGCAGGGCATCGCCAACGGCCGGGTGAAGGAGTTCAAGGGCATCCCCTACGGCGCCTCGACCGGCGGCAAGAACCGCTACATGGCGCCGAAGAAGCCGACGCCCTGGGCCGGCGTCAGGAACTGCATCGGCTACGGCCCGATCTCGCCGCAGACCCCCGCCGCGCTCGACAGCGACTATTCGATGATGATCGCCTGGGACCGCCACGTGGGTCCCGGCGGCATGGGCGAGGACTGCCTGAACCTCAACGTCTGGACGCCGAGCGTGAACGACAACGCTAGGCGCCCGGTGCTGGTGAGCTTCCACGGCGGCGGCTGGGCCACCGGCTCGGGCAATGGGCCGATGTACGACGGCTCGCAGATGGCCAGGCTCGGCGACGTGGTGGTGGTGACGGTCAACCACCGGCTGGCGGCCAACGGCTACCTGAACCTGGCGGGCGTCGGCGCGCCGGCGGAATTCGCCAACGCCGGCAACTGCGGCGTCATGGACATGGTGGCGTCGCTGCGCTGGGTGCGGGACAACATCGGCCGCTTCGGCGGCGATCCCTCCCGGGTGATGATCTTCGGCCAGTCCGGCGGCGGCTCGAAGACCTCGACCCTGCTGGCGGTCCCCTCGGCCAAGGGCCTGTTCCACCGCGCCGCGGTGCAGTCCGGCTCGACGCTGCGCCAGGGGACGCAGGAGGAGACCGCGGCGGAGGCCGAGAAGCTCCTGAAGGCGCTGGGCATCGCCAAGGGCAATGCCGCGGCGATCCAGAAGGTCAGCTGGCAACAGCTGCTGGACGCCCAGGTGAAGTCGAACGGCAACTTCCGCCCGACGGTCGGCGACAAGGTGCTGCCGCACCATCCGTTCGATCCGGCGGCGCCGGAGGAATCGGCCGACGTGCCGGTGATCATCTCGACGACGCTGCACGACGCGGCGCTTCGGCTCACCAACTTCGACCTGAACGAAAACGGCTGCGCGGCGCTGTTCAGCCAGCGGTTCGGCGCCAAGGGCCCGGCCATCCTGGCCGCCTACCGGCAGGCGAACAGCCGGCAATCCTGGTACCTCACCCAGGCCGAAGCCTTCACCGACGCCACGCGCGGCAACTCGCAGATCCAGGCGCTGCGCAAGGCCAGGCTCGGCCGCGCCGCGACCTACATGTACGTCTGGGACTGGGAGACCCCGGCCTTCGACGGCAAGTTCGGCGCGGTGCACGGCCACGACGTCGAGGCGAGCTTCCACCTGTCGCGTAACCCGATCGGCGGCGCCGGCATGAAGCCCGGCCGGCAGATGAGCGACCGGCTGGCGGCGACCTGGGTGGCGTTTGCGACCTCAGGCGACCCGAACAACAGCCTGATCCCGCACTGGCCGGCCTACGAGGCGGGCAAGCGCGCGACCATGGTGTTCAACAACGACATGAAGGTCGTCGACGACTACCGCGGCGACATGGTGCGGATGATCGCCGACGCGGTTCCGACCACGCCGGACCCGCGCAAGGCCTGATCGACTCCCGACGGCCTCCCGGGATGTCGGATCGAGGTGCTATGGTGCGTCCTATGGGGTGGGAGGACGCACCATGAGCGACAGTGTCCGTTTGCTCGTCGGCACCCGCAAGGGCGCCTGGATCCTGCAGGGCGACGCGGCCCGCGCCGATTGGCGCGTGCAGGGGCCGCTGTTCCTGGGCCAGATCGTCAACCACCTGGTCTGTGACCCGCGCGACCCGCAGACGCTGATGGCCGCGGTCTCGACCGGCCATCTCGGCCCCACGATCCTTAGGTCCACGGACGGCGGGGAGACCTGGGCCGAAGCGCGCCAGCCGCCCGCCTTCCGCAAGGGCGAACCCGCCGGCCGCTCGGTCAACCACACCTTCTGGCTGGAGCCCGGCCACGCCAGCGAGCCCGGGGTCTGGTGGGCCGCCACCTCGCCGCCCGGGCTGTTCGTCAGCCACGACGCCGGCGAGACCTGGGAAAGCGTCGAGGGGCTGAACGCGCACCCGAAGGCGCTGGACTGGATGCCGCCGGACGGCGGCACCCCCGACGGGGCGATCATCGCCGGCGTGACCATCGACCCGCGCGACGCGGCCCACATGTACCTGGCGACCTGTTCGGCCGGCGTGCTGGAGACCACCGACCGCGGCGCGACCTGGCGGCCGCTGAATGAGAACGTGCGCTGCGATTTCCTGCCCGACCCCTATCCGGAGTACGGCCAGGACGCGCACCAGATCGCGCTCGCGCCGACCAATCCCGACCGCCTCTGGCAGCAGAACCATTGCGGCATCTATCGGCTCGACCGGCCGGGCGAGCGCTGGGAGCGGATCGGCGACAACATGCCCCGCGAGGTGGGCGACATCGGCTTCTCCATCATCCCGCATGTCCGCGACGACCAGACCGCCTGGGTGTTCCCGATGGACGGCACGGAGGTCTGGCCGCGGGTCTCGCCCGGCGGGCGGCCCGCCGCTTACCGCACCCGCGACGGCGGTGCGAGCTGGGAGCGGCAGGACCGCGGATTCCCCGCCGAGCAGGGCTGGTTCACGGTCAAGCGGCAGGCCTTCTGCGGCGACGGGGCCAAGCCCATGGGCCTCTACCTCGGCACCACAGGCGGCGAGATCTGGGCGAGCACGGACGAGGGCGAGAGCTGGCGTCAGATCGCCGCCCACCTGCCGGAGATCTATTCCGTCGCCGTCGCGCCGCTCTAGGGGTCCGCGGCGATGGTGCAGGTGATGATCCCCTCGCAGCTCACCGCCTACACCGACGGGGCGACCCGCGTGCCGGCGGCCGGCGCCACGGTCGGCGCGGTGCTGGAGGACCTCGACCGCCGCTTTCCGGGGCTGAAGTTCCGGGTGGTCGACGAACAGGACCGGGTGCGCAGGCACATGCGCCTGTTCATCGGGCGGGATGAGACCCGCGATGTGGGCCGGGCGATGGGACCGGGCGAGGAGTTGCTGATCTTCGGGGCGCTGAGCGGGGGTTAGGCCGCCTTCGGTCGAACCCCGAAATACACGAAATACACGAACGCGCCCCCAGCGCCGCTCGTCCCGGCGAAAGCCGGGATCCATAGGGCGTCCGGGTGAAATTCCCGAAGTTGGCGGCGTTTCGAGTCAGCTCGCGTCCCGGCTTTCGCCGGGATGAGCGGTGATTTTAGCCCGTGTCGGCTAGAGGCGACGCGGGCGTGTTCGCAGGCACGATGGTCTGTGCGGTGGTGACCACCAGTTCGCCGGTGAGCCGCATATCGGCGGCCAGCTTCTGGGCCAGGACCTCGATGGGCAGGTCGGCGAAGCCCGGGGCGTCTTCGGCCTCGCAGAGGCGGGCGTCGAGGTCTTCGAGGAGGACTTCGTACTCTTCCTCGTCGCCTTCGGATTCGTTCCAGAGGAGGCGGTTGAGCACGCCCTTCACGCGGCGTTTCTGGTTTTCCTCGGGCGAGGGATCGCGCAGGTCGCCAAGCGCCTGCTCGGCGGCTTTCATGATGCGGCTTTCGCGCAGGGCGGCGTCAGCCGCCTGGGCCTGGGCGTCCTTGGCCGCCTCGCGCGCGTCTCGGGCGGCCTGCCGGTCGAGTTGGGCGTCCAGGGCGAGCGTCAGGCGGGTGGTCCGCGCGGTCTTCTGGAAGGCGGTGACCAGGGCCACCTTCTCTTCGGCGTCCTCACAGGCGCGGGCCTGGACCGCCAAGTCGCGGGCGAGCATCAGGGAAAGCTCCGCGAGCTCGCCGAGGATCTGCTCCACCCGGTCACGTTTGGTCGTCGCGTCGGACATGAACAAAAGGAGAACATACGAGAAGGTGGGAGTCAAGGATTTTCGTGGTGGAACGACCGGAGCTCCACACAAATCTCTGGACTCATAGTTTTATGTTTGGCAAATTATCAAATATGAACCGGGTCTTCAAAGCCCTCTCCGATCCGACCCGCCGCCGGGTCCTCCAGCTGCTACGGGAGCGGCCGATGACGGCCGGCGAACTCGCGGCGCACTTCCCGATGCACAAGGCCACCATGTCGGCCCATTTCAGCGTGCTGCGCGAGGCCGACCTGATCGCCGCCGACAAGCACGGTAAGTCGATCACCTACCGCCTGCGCTTATCAGTCCTAGAGGACGCCCTGCTGGCGTTCTCGGAGATGGTCGGCATCGGCTTTTCGCTTTCCCCCAACACAGACCGGGCCATCGAGGAGGGCGCCGAATGAACCGGACCGTAAAGATGATCGTCATCGCAGCGTTCGCAGAGACGGCCTTGGCCGGGGCCGCGGCCTTGGCCTGGGTGGCGTACAGGGCGGGCGGCCTCGACCTGGCGCACCTGCAGCGCCCGATCCCGCCGCTCCTATGGATGAGCCCCCTCTGCCTGGCGGGCGCCGGCCTCATCTTCTGGCGACGATTGGCGTCAAATGACCCACCGCGCTCCGACAGGAACCGCGCCTATCTGACCAGCGCCCTGCTGACCGGCGCAATCGTCTCGGCCCTGACGCAGAATCTTTTCGCCTATGGCTTTGTCGCCGGCTGGCAGCCGGACCGCGAGGTCTACGTTCGCCTCGTGATCGCGGGGTTCGGCCTGTGGATGATCATCCTCGGCAATGGCTTGGCCAAGCTTGATCCGCCGATCGGCGAGAGAGCCGCGCTGACGGGGGCATGGACCCGTTCCTTCTTGCGGACGGGCTGGGCCACCGTCGCCTGCGGGGTCGGCGCTGTGGCCGTGGCGCTCGTCGCACCACTGGAATGGATGCGGCCGTTCGTGGGGGTCCTGGTGCTGGCTATCTTGAGCTTCGAGTTCCTCCACCGGCGTGCGACGAGAACAAGCCAGGACGCCTGAACACCTGAACGCGCCGAGCTAAGACGGCAGGCGCCAACCACCGGCTCTCCACGCCGCCGACTTCGCCTCAACCTCCCGCCTTCGGAGACAGAGAAACCATGCCTATTCGCTTGCGATCTACGAGCCACGCTGTTGTCGCCGCGGCTTTGGCATGTATTGCCGGACCTGTCCTCGCGACCGAGGCCGCGCCGCATGTGGAGGGGTTGGACGGCGATTGGCAGGGGACGATGGCGGTCGGCGCCGCCGGGCACCTGCGCCTGATCTTCCACGTCCGCACCGGGTTGGACGGCGCAACCACGGCCACTTTCGACAGTCCTGACCAAGGCATGGCTGGCGCACCTCTCTCAGCCGTCCGGCGCCACGGCCGCGACGTGGAGTTCGAGTCCAGCACCAAACACATCCTGGTGGCGGGCGAACTGTCCGACGACAAATCAGCAATCCAGGGCGAATGGGAGCAGGGCGAGTTGATCGTGCCCCTGGTCCTCAAGCGCGGCGGCGATCTCCCCATGGTGGTCAGCCCGAAGTCTTCCGCCGAAGCGCCCAAGACTTGGCGGCTGCCGGACAACTCGGAAGTGCGCCAAATCCTAGCCCGACGCATCGACACCGAACGACGTGGCGTCGGCATCGTGGTCGGCATGATCTCGCCTTCCGGTCGCCGCGTGGTGGCCTATGGCGCGCCCGATGTCGGCGACCCGCGCCGGGTGGACGGTGGAACGGTCTTCGAGATCGGGTCGATCAGCAAGACCTTCACCGCCTTGCTGCTTCAGGACATGGCGTTGAAGGGCGAGGTTGGTCTCGACGACCCGGTGAGCAAATACCTGCCGCCCGGGACCAAAGTCCCCAGCCATGGCGGCAAGGCGATCACCCTTCGTCAACTCGCCACCCACACCTCGGGCCTACCCCGCGACCTGCCCAATCCGAAGGCCAAGCGGCTCGAGGATGCCTTCGACAATGCGACCGAGGCCGGACTCTACGACTTCCTCGCGAAGTATCAGCTCACCCGCGATCCCGGTACGGAATGGGATTATTCCAACCTGGGCGTGGGGTTGCTGGGGGTCGCGCTCAGCCATCGCACCGGAATCGACCTCGATACGCTGATCCGTCAGCGGGTCACCGGTCCCCTCAAGATGAATTCAACGGCCCTGTCGATTACGCCTGATATGCACCTTCGCATGGCGGTCGGCCACGACGCCTTCCTGCGCCCGGAGCCGCCCTACCAGATGGGTCCGGCAGAGCAAGCCGCCGGTCAGATACGGTCCTCCGCGGACGACATGCTGAAGTACCTGGCTGCCGAGATGGGCTACGCCTCGACCCCGTTGAAACCCGCCATGGACGCCATGTTGAGTCGGGAGCAGCCCGGCATGCTCGGCGGCTTCAAACAGGCGCTTGGCTGGATGATCCTCGATGAGCCCAGCGGACGCATCGTCACCCACTCGGGCGGAACCTTCGGCCAGCGCGCTTTCGCGGCCTTCAATCCGAAGACTCGTGAAGGGGTGATCGTTCTCTCCAACGCCGAGAGCGCCACCGGGGCCGACGACATCGGCTTGCACATCATTTCCGGAATCCCGATCAATCCCCTGGCGCCGGCGCCGCCCGCGCCGATGAAGGGCGTCGCTCGCCCCGAACAATCCCTCAGTGCCGAGGCGGCCAAGCCATTTGTCGGTAGCTACCGCCTCAGCCGAAGCATCACGGTGACTGTAGGCTACGACGCCGGCCACCTAGCCAGCACGACCCAGGTCGGCGACCGCAAGGGCCCTTCCGTTCCCGTCGCCTGGCACGGTGGATCCGATTTCTCGATCACGTCTGGCGCCGACACCGTCGAGCTTGCCTTCCAGCCAACCTCTGCGGGCCGAAGCTCCGTTCTCATCTGGCGCGGCGCAACCACCGAGTACCGACTGGATCGCATAGCCGACGCGGGGTCGTAGAGCGCACTTTCTCGACGGCCTGACAGTCCGCAAGCCCGAACTCTGAAGCGGAAAGCAGCCGTATAGGTTATGCTGCCCTTCGGGAATTCACTTTGACCGTCGGGATGCAAGCCCGGCGCCCAGTCTTCCAGACTGCCGGAGAGGCTTTCATCTCATGGATGAGGCGAGCCTTGGGGCCTCGGCTTGTCAAGGAGCGGCCCCTGGCCGCCCGCGTCGCGGCGCGCCTTTGGCGCGTCTTTGAGAAGCCGAGGCCCCAAGGCAGAATGGCTGCCATGGGATCAATGCCACGGTGGGTCCGCGCGGGGCGGACCTGGCTTTGACGCCCTGCGCCGAGAGGGTGTCGGCGCCCTCCCTCTTCTGACGGTCTCGGCGGGGTGGGCACGACCGCGGAGAGGCGCCGCCGCGGACCGGAACTACTTCGCCGCGTTGAAGCGCGCGACCGCGTCGGCGCCGGCGGGGAGGCGCATGGGGCAGGCGGGGTCGGTGGCGGCGCGCCAGACGGCCTCGGAGACATCGCGCGAGGTGGTGATGTCGCCGCCGGCCTGGAGGCGCCCCATCATCTGGGCCGCCAGCGCCTGGTAGGCTTCCGGGATGTTCAGGCCCATGCGGGCGCGGGCGTTGTCGCCGAAAGGCGTCTCGGGCGCGCGGCCGGGGATGACGATACGGATGCGCACGCCGATCGCCTCCAGCTCCAGGGCCACGGACTCGGTGAAGGCGTTCACCGCCGCCTTGCTGGCCGTGTAGATCGACATCAGCGGCAGGGGCTGGAAGGTCACGCCGGAGGTGACGTTGACGATCACGCCTGAGCCCCGCTCGCGGAACTGCGGCAGGACGGCCTGGGTCATGGCGATGGTCCCCAGGGTATTGGTCTCGAAGAGCTCGCGGATCTTGTCCATCGAGACGCCTTCCAGCGGGCTCATCTGGCCGACGCCGGCGTTGTTGACCAGGACGTCGAAGGGGCCGGCGGCGGCGATGGCCTCAGCGATGCTGGCGGGGTCGGTGACATCGAGCGGCAGGACCCGCATCCGGTCGGACGCCGGCAGGATGTCGGCCTTCGGGGTGCGCATGGTGGCGATGACCGACCAGCCGCGGTCATGGAAGAACCTGGCGGTGTCCAGGCCGAAGCCGGACGAGCAGCCGGTGATGAGGACGGTGTTCATGGGGAGTCCTTTCGCGCAGCGGCAGCCTAGGCGCCGAGCCACGGGCGCCAGCAACAGAAAAAGCCTGGGTCCCCGCTTGCGCGGGGATGAGCGGAGGTGGGTGGGCGGCTGGCGCCGCCCCTAGAACACCAGCGCCCGCGCCTCCTTCACGTGCGGCAGGGCCTGGATCTTGGCGAGCAGGGCTTCGCTGGGGGCCTGGTCGACGCCGACCAGGGCGATGGCGTCGTCGCCCGCGGAGACGCGGCCCAGGTTGAAGGTGGCGATATTGACGCCGGCCTCGCCCAGCAGGTTGCCGAGGTTGCCGATGAAGCCCGGCTTATCGAGGTTGTTGACGTAGAGCATGGTCGGGCTGAACGGGCTGTCCAGGTCCATGCCCTTGACCTCGATCACCCGCGGCGTGCCGGCCAGCACCGAGCCCGCGAAGGAGCGCTTGCCCTTTTCGGTGGTGACGGTGATGCGGATCAGGCTCTCGTAGATTGGGCTGTCGTCCTGGCGGCTCTCGGAGACGGTGATGCCGCGCTCCTTGGCCACCGCGGGCGCCGAGACCATGTTGATCTCCGCCAGCATGGGCCGCATGATTCCGGCCAGAGCGGCGGCGGTCATCGGCTTGGCGTTGAGCTGGGCGACGTCGCCCTCGTAGGCGATGTCGATGGCCTTGATGCCGAAGTCGACCATCTGGCCGGCGAAGGCGCCGAGCTTTTCGGCCAGCGCGATGAAGGGCTTGAGCCTGGGCGCCTCTTCGGCGGTGACCGACGGGCTGTTCAGCGCATTGGTGACGGCGCCGGTCAGGAGGTAGTCGCTGATCTGTTCGGCGACCTGCAGGGCGACGTTCTCCTGCGCCTCGTTGGTGGAGGCGCCCAGGTGCGGGGTGGCGACGAAGTTCGGTGCGCCGAACAGCACGTTTTCCTTGGCCGGTTCGGTGACGAAGACGTCGAAGCCCGCGCCGCCGATATGGCCGCTTTCGAGGCCCGCGCGCAGGGCCGCCTCGTCCACCAGGCCGCCCCGGGCGCAGTTGACGATCATCACGCCCTTCTTGGTCTTGGCGAGGTTCTCGGCCGACAGGATGTTGCGGGTCTTGTCGGTGAGCGGGGTGTGCAGGGTGATGAAGTCGGCGCGGGGGAGCAGGTCCTCCAGCTCGACCTTCTCGACACCCATTTCCACGGCGCGTTCGGGCGACAGGAATGGGTCGTAGGCGACGACCTTCATCTTCAGGCCCAGCGCCCGGTCGGCGACGATGGAGCCGATGTTGCCCGCGCCGATCAGGCCCAGCGTCTTGCCGTAGAGTTCGACGCCCATGAAGCGGCTCTTCTCCCACTTGCCGGCCTGGGTGGAGGCGTCGGCGGCGGGCATCTGGCGGGCGAGCGCGAACATCATGGCGACCGCATGCTCGGCGGTGGTGATCGAGTTGCCGAAGGGGGTGTTCATCACCACGATCCCGGCGGCGGTGGCGGCGGGGATGTCGATGTTGTCGACGCCGATGCCGGCGCGGCCGATGACCTTGAGGTTCCGGGCGGCGGCGATGACGTCCTTGTTGGGCTTGGTGTCGGACCGGACGACCAGGCCGTCGTAGTCGCCGATGACGGCGATCAGGTCTTCCTTGGAGAGGCCGGTCTTGATGTCGGCGTCGACGCCGCGCTGCTTGAAGATTTCGATGGCGGCGGGGCTGAGGCTGTCGGCGATGAGCACGCGGGGCATGGGATGGTTTCCTTTGATTTCGCCGCTCATCCCGGCGGAAGCCGGGACCCAAGCTGATTGGGTGGGTGACCCTGGAGAGGCTGGGCTCTCCGCGGTCGCCGCTTGGGTCCCGGCTTTCGCCGGGATGAGCGGATTTATGGGAGGGTTCAGGCGGCCTGGAGTTCGGCCGAGACGGACGCGAAGGCCCAGTCGAGCCAGGGGGTGAGCGCGTCGAGGTCGGAGGTTTCGACCGTGGCGCCGCACCAGATCCGCAGGCCCGGGGGCGCGTCGCGGTAACCGCCGACGTCCAGCGCGACGCCTTCCTTTTCGAGGACCGCGGCCAGCTTCTTGGCGAAGTCGGCCTGGGCGTCGTCGGAGAGTGACGTCACCGCCGGATCGATGACCTTGAGGCACACCGAGGTATTGGACCGGATCGCCGGATCGGCGGCGAGAAACGCCACCCAGCCGGTCTTCTGCGCCCAGGCCTCAAGCACGCCGAGGTTGGCGTCGGCGCGGCGCTTCATTTCCGCGAGCCCTCCGATGGAGGCCGCCCACTTCAGCGCGTCGACCGCGTCTTCCACCGCCAGCATCGACGGCGTGTTGATGGTGGCGCCTTCGAAGATGTCGAGGGTGACCTTGTTCACGCCGTCCTTCTTCGACGTCATGCGGAAGAGCTTCGGCATCGGCCAGGCCGGCGTGTGGCTTTCCAGGCGGGCCACGGCGCGGGGCGAGAGGATCAAGACGCCGTGCGCGGCCTCGCCGCCCAGCGCCTTCTGCCAGGAGAAGGTCACCACATCGAGCTTGTCCCAGGCGAGGTCCTGGGCGAAGGCCGCCGAGGTGGCGTCACAGATGACGATGCCCTTGCGGTCGGCGGCGATGAAGTCGCCGTTCGGCACGCGCACGCCGGACGTGGTGCCGTTCCAGGTGAACACCAGGTCGGCGTCGCGGCGCACCTTGGCAAGGTCGGGGAGTTCGCCGTAGGGGGCGTCGAGGACCTGCGCGTCGATCTTCAGCTGCTTGGTGACGTCGGTCACCCAGTCCTTGCCGAAGCTTTCGAAGGCCAGCAGCTGGACGGGACGCGGCCCCAGCATCGACCACATGGCCATCTCGACCGCGCCGGTGTCGGAGCCCGGCACGATGCCGATCAGGAAGTCGTCGGGAACCTCCAGCACCTGGCGGGTCCGGTCGATCGCCTCCTTGAGGCGCGCCTTGCCGAGCTTGGACCGGTGCGAGCGTCCAAGGACCGCATTCTGGAGATTTTGGGGGGTCCAGCCGGGGCGCTTGGCGCAGGGTCCGGAGGAAAATTCCGGACGCGCAGGGCGCATCGCGGGCCTCGCGAGGGTCGTCATATCGATGTCTCCCATCCTTACAGATGGACTGCGCCCCGTTGGGAGGGCGTGGCCCGCGCGCCAAGAGCCCGGGTTTGCGGCCCGGATCAAGCGGAAGTTTTCTGCAAGGCCCGATAGGCGACGCTATGGCGCAGCCTGGATCCCGGGACGGTCAGGGCGCGGCGGGGACTTCGTCACGCCTCGCCAGACGGCCGCGCCAGGCCATGATGGTGCCGGCGGTCAGGCAGACCAGGATGGCCGCGAAATTGAGGTCGCTGATGACGATGTGCAGCGGCGTGTCGCTGGAGCGGCCGGTCACCAGGTAGAACGAGTGCAGGGTGAACTGGGCCGCGTAGAGCAGCATGACCCCGCCCAGCCAGAAGCTGGCGTAACGGATCGCGACAAACAGCAGGCCAAGGGCGGTGAGCGCGTCGCCGCAGAGGCTGATGATCGGCCACCAGCCCTGGGGGAGCGCATGGGCCAGACGTTCGGCGACCACCAGCACGATGATCACGCCGGCGCCCGTCCGCTCAGCCGGCCCGCCCTTCCACAGGGCGAACACGCACACGGCGACCAGGACGAGCGACAGAAGGATGTAAGTTTGCAGTGATGATGACATGGCTTCGCGCCCCTAACGTACATTAGGGACGCGAAACCAGTTAAACTATCGCAACCAAGGGTCGGTTAGCCGACCTTGCGGATGCCCGTGGTCTCTTCGGTCTTCGCCAGGCTGGTGGGCTTTTGGAAGTCCATCCGGGTGCGGACGCCGAGACGAAGCTGGGCTTCGTTGAGCTCGTTGTGCACGCCGACCATGGCGGTGCGGGCTTCGCTGAGCGCCTTCATGGCGTCCATCAGCTTCACTTGCACGTCGTCGGCGAACACCAGCGAGGTGTTCACTTCCTTGCGGGCGGTGAGAAGTTCACTCATCAGTTCAGCGGCTTCGCTGAGCGCGCCGTCGACGGCGGCTTCAGTCACGAACAGCTTCTTGGCCACGCGCTGAGCCACAAACGCCTTTTCCATCAGAAATCCCCTAACTTGGTGAACAACCACAATTTACGGTAAATAGAAGATTAAGGTTCGCGCAACTGATTCATGGGTTGTTAACCATAATTTCCTCCCCGGAGGGTTGTACCTGTGGCGCCTGGGGCACAGTTTTGGCCGCCGCTACGTAGAACTACGGAGGCTTCATTGGGGGCGCGCCCCGCGAATCCCGGGCGCCGAAGCGAAACGTTAGGATTGTTGACCTACAGCGGGTGTTCCATGCGGCCTTACTGAGCGCCATGACCCCGACGCCATGAATACGACGACTGGCACATCCGGCCCCGCGCCCACCGCCACCTTCCACGCCCGCGTGGCCGGGGTCGGTCTCGTCACCACGCTCGTCGTGCTGATCGCCGCCTGCCTGACGTTCATGCTGCAGCAGTGGGCGGTGGCCCGCACCCAGTCGCACCAGATGTACCAGGGCCTGGCCCAGATCACCGCCACCACCGAAGGCGCGGCGATCGCCAGCGGCGACACGGCTTCCGTCCAGGCGGCCCTGCAGGCGCTGGCCGGCAGCAAGAACGTCGAGGCCGCCCAACTCGTCGACCTGAAGGGCGCGCCGCTGGCGAGCTTCCAGCGTCCGCCGAACCCCGCCATTCCCGCCTCCGGTCCGGCCGCGCCGGGCCCGATCGAGGTGATCCGCAGCGACGTGACCACCGGTGGGCAGGCGGGGGGCCGCAAGGTCGCCAGCCTGTCGCTGAGCGTGCACCGCCCGGCGCTGGGCGCGCTGTTGCCGCAGTTCATCGCGCTGACCGCCGCCCTGCTGTTCGGCGGCATCGGCGTGGCGCTGTTCCTGGCGCGCGGCATGGCGCACCGGGTGATCGCGCCGGTGCAGAGCCTGTCGGAGGCCATGCACCAGGTGGCCGGCGGCGGCAGCTTCGAGCCCATCGAGGTCAAGGCGCAGGACGAACTGTTCCGTGGCCTGACCACCAGCTTCAACCACCTGCTGGGCAAACTCGGCGAGCGCGAGGAGGACCTGAAGGCCGCCATGCGCGACCTGGAGAGCGCCCGCGATGCGGCCAACGCCGCCAATGTGCTGAAGACCCAGTTCCTGGCCAACATGAGCCACGAGATCCGTACCCCGCTGAACGGCGTGCTGGCCATGGCCGAGGTGATGTCCATGGGCGACCTGGCCGAGGTGCAGCGCGAGCGCCTGGGCATCATCCGGCAATCGGGCGCCCTGCTGCTCGCCGTGCTGAACGACGTGCTGGACCTCTCGAAGATCGAGGCCGGCAAGCTCAGCCTGGTGAAGGAAGACTTCGACCTGGCGCCGACGCTCAACTCCACCGCCGGAACCTTCCAGGTGCTGGCGCAGGGCAAGGGGCTCGATTTCCGCTTCCAGGTCAGCGACGAGGCCAAGGGCTGGTGGCGCGGCGACGCCGACCGCCTGCGCCAGATCGTCGGCAACCTCTTGTCCAACGCCGTCAAGTTCACCCCGCAGGGTTCGGTCGAGGCGCTGGTCGAGGTCAATGCGGCGAACGGCGCCCTGCGCCTGGTGGTCCGCGACAGCGGCGTCGGCATCGCGCCCGAGAAGCTGCCGGCGCTGTTCGAGAAGTTCACCCAGGCCGACAACTCCGCCACCCGCCGGTTCGGCGGCACGGGCCTGGGCCTGGCGATCTGCCGCGAGCTGACCCAGATGATGGGCGGCTCCATCGACGTGGAAAGCCGCGAGGGCCACGGCTCGACCTTCACCGTCGAACTGCCGCTCAGCCGCGGCCAGGCGGCGGGCGCCGATGAGGCGCAGGCCGCCCAGGACACCGGCGAGCGCAACATCCGGCTGCTGGCCGCCGAGGACAACCCGACCAACCAGCAGGTGCTGGCGGCGGTCATGGAATCGCTCGGCATCGACATCGACATCGTGGGCGACGGCCGCCAGGCGGTCGACGCCTGGCGGGTCGGCGGCTACGACCTGGTCTTGATGGACATCCAGATGCCGGTGATGGACGGCATCGACGCGGCCCGCGAGATCCGCGCGGTCGAGATCGCCGAGCAACGCAAGCGCACGCCGATCGTGGCGCTGACCGCCAACGCGCTCACCCACCAGGTGGACGAGTACCTGGCCGCCGGCATGGACGGCCACGTGGCCAAGCCCATCGAGATCGCCAAGCTCTACGAGGCGATCAGCGCCGCGCTCACCGCCGCCGCCACCGGCGCCTCGGGCCGCACCCCGGCCGCCGCGACCACCGAGACGTCCCAGGTCGCCTAGGGCGCTCGCCCACACTCAAGCTATTGATTTGAAAGCTGAACGCCGGACAACGGACCCCTCAGGTCCGGGTCAGGCTTCGCGTGGTCATATCGGGACCGTGGCGACTGGAGCGCCATGCCCGGACCTTCCGCTGCGACTGGCGCCCGCGTCGCGACAGCCGAACGGACCTCCGGAGTGCGGGAGCGCCCCGGGACCTCACGGTTCCGGGGCGTTTTCGTTGGGCAGGCCTTTCAAATGCAATTTCGGCTATCGCTCGGAGGCGATATGTTCTTGTTTTGTTCTTGACCTGAGACCGATATCATGGCAGTCTCAGCGCCAATTGGCGGGATGCCTTGGTGAGACATCCTCGCCGAATGACCGCCTCTGATGGAGAGACGGGCATGGCCGGGGCTTGGTCGACGCAACCGGACGTCGACGATCTGGACGATATCGAAGGCTGGATGGCGCAGCGAAGCGCTGATGTGGGGCTGCGGCCGCAGGCCGACGCCTTCGCCCGCGACCTCTGGAATCAAGCGACGCGTAGCGGCGAGGATCTCGCTGCCCCGCAGTCGAGCGACCTGACTTCAATTGGATTGGCGGCGCTCGGCAGCGGCGTTACGCCCGACGGAGCGTCGTCCGACCTGGAAGGTTTAAACGTTAGCGCTCCGGCTGCGCCCGGAGCGACGCCGCAGGCGTCGAGTAGTGACACCACTACACCGGTCGGCCAGCCCGACGCGGGGCCACCTGGCTATCAGATCGTCACGGCGCAGCCGGGCGACAGCATCTCCCGACTGCTCGGCACGAGCCGCCCCGCCGCGATTGGCCGGTTCGCCAGTCTGAACGGGCTCAACGGCTCGGCGCTGAAGGCCGGCTCCAACTATTACGTCCCGACATCCTATGACGGCGCGACGCCTGATGAGATCGCGGTTGGGAACCATCTGCTGCGATCGGACAACGCCCGGCTCGCGGCGGCCCACGCTGCCGCGGCGAATGATGTCCAGGCCGATCTGTTCGCGCAGCGCCTGAACTCTGGTCTGAACATTTGGACGGGCGAAGCGCCGGACTATGGCGCGCCGCCGCTCGCGCCCGCGCCGCCCGAGCAGCCGCATTGGTGGGGTGGGCCCATCAAGGCCGCCGCCGGAACTGCGGCGTTTGTAGCGGGATTGCCAGTGGGCTTTGCGCGTGGCGCCATCCACCTCGGCCAGGATATCGGAAACGATTTGGACTTCGGTGCGCGGCTTCTGGATCCGCATGACGCTGAAAATCATCTGCCTGGCGAATCTGCCTGGGACCAGGCGGTGGACAAGGGACGAGCCGTCGTGAGCTATGGCCAGCAGCGTCTCACTGACCCTGGAAAGCTTGTGCATGACGTCGGCGATTGGGGCCACGAAGCTCGGGTCAATCTCGACCCCTTTCCGATTGCTCCGACGCTAGGCGACCAACTCCGTCGCAGCTTTTCGGTCGGCCAAAACTGGGGCGAAGGAGGCTTTGATCTTGGCGCCCTCGCGAAGGCCAGCGAGATCGTCAAAGGCGCCAAGGGCGCTGAAATTACATCCGACGTTGCGAGAACTCCCGAATACGTCCGACCAGATGCTCCTCCTGAGCTTAAGGCCTATCTTGCCGAGCCTTACGACGGGGGCGGAGCCCATTTCGTGCCGCGGCGCGCGAAGTTCAATGAGACGATGATGGGTATACCGGTTCCAAACGGCCTCGTTGGCAAACCGATCTTGCCACAGTGGTATATGGAGAGCCCTTTTAACTTGTGGAAGCCAGACGACATCAGCCGAGGTGATTTCTATGCGGAGCATTTCCGCACGGACGACCGAATGTACGGGGCGTCACTGCCGCGCAAGCTCGATGGCGGCCGAGGGTGGAGCGGAAACAGGCTTGGGCTTGAGAGATATAGTCCGGCAGGCCGCATCTGGCGTGGCGCGCCCTTGCCTCTCAAAGCCGCAGTTGGAGGAGGCTCAGCGGCGGCGGGGCTGGGACTCTACGACTATCTAAACCCGGGCGTTCCTCAATGATCGACACGCCATGGGCCGGGTTTATCGCGGACTTCCCAGACGACGTCGTCTGGGGCGGTCCCGGCCAGATGGAGATCGCCGGCGGCCGGAACGTCGCGGTGGCGCTTATTGAAATACTGGCCGGATTGGGATGCCAAGCCTCGGCGCCGGAGTATGTTGGGGTGAAGGGTTGGGAGTTTGAGATCTACTACAAGGAACACCGGTTCTGGTGCCAGGTGACCTCGTTTCACCCGGCGTTTTATCTCCTCTTCGAGGACCCGGCGATCACGCGCGGAACGCGGGCCAAGAACGCTGCGGCCTATGCCGAGATCTGGCAGAAGCTCGCCGATGCACTCGACAAGGATCCTCGATTCCAAGGCATTGAGTGGCGATCGAAGGCAGACGGTCCGCCGGAGCCGGAGGAGATCGGCGATGCGAGGGTGCGGGACAAGATCGTCGCCGCCCATCCAGAGCCGCTTGAGCCATCGCTGAGACCTGAACTCCGCCCCAAGGGAGCCACTGGCTTCCTGGCTCTTTTGTTCCTTGCGGCGATTTTCGGCTGCGTGTTTGGAATCGCAACGACGATCGCCGGGGTGATCCGCCTCGTCGTTAAGGGGATGGATGACGGCGGCAGTGGGATAGCCACGAGCGTCGGCATCTTCTGTCTAAGCGCCTTGGTTCTGTGGGCGCTATACCGTGAACCCAAGCGGGGGCCGAAGGCGTAGTCGACGACGTCCCGATCACCGCATCATTTTGCGACGCGATTTCTAATCGATCACCGTCAGCTCCGGCCACCGCGCGACCGCGGCCGCGGCGGTGCGGGCGAAGCCTTGGGTCTGGCGCGTGGGGTTGGGGCGTAGGCGGAGCGCGAAGAGGTCGTCGAGGCCGAAGGGGGCGACGACGGTCAGGCGGTCGTCGGGCTCCAGGCGGACGCCCACGGAGAAGGTGGCGCTGGTGAAGCGTTCCAGCGCCTGGGCGCTGCAGGTGAGCGGCGCATAGGGTTCGCCGAACTTGCCCTCGAACCACAGGTGCACGCGGGCCTGGTTGCGGACCTCGACCAGCGCGTCCAGCGGCGGCGGATAGGCGGCGGCGACGCGCTTGATCACCGCGTCCTCGGCCTCGTAGGAGATGTCCGACGCGTCGTGGTAGCCCAGGTCATAGTCCTTGATCCCGTAGTCCAGATCGCGGCCGGTGAGCTGGTTCAGCACCCGCTGGTAGACGGCGCCCGAGAAGATCAGCCAGTCGGGGAGATCGAGGTCGCGGGCGATGGTCAGCACGCGCATCAGGGTGGGGCCGGTGCGGACGATCGCCTCCAGCCGGTCTTCCAGCGTCATCGGCGGCCCCTCAACGGCCAGCCGTGATCCAGCGGCCCATGGCCGGCGCCGAAGCCCGGCGCCTGCAGGATCGCCTGGTGGACGTAGTCCCACGCCCGCGCCGCCGCGGCCTCCAGCGACAGGCCCTGCGCCAGGCCCACGGCGCAGGCCGAGGCGAGCGTGCAGCCGGTGCCGTGGGTGTGGCGGCTTTCGATCCGCTCGCCCTCGAACACCGTCTCTCCGTAGGGGGTCATCAGGACGTCGGTGACGCGCCCCTCTTGACCGTCGCGCCCTTCTATATGGCCGCCCTTCATCAGGACGGCGCCGGCGCCCATGGTCAGCAGTTCCTCGCCGGCCCGGCGCAGGTCGTCCGTGGTCTCCACCACCAGGCCGGTGAGCGCCTCCGCCTCCGGAGCGTTGGGGGTCAAGAGGGCCGTGCGCGGAACCAGGAGCTCTCGGACCATCGCCAAGGCGACCCCGTCCAGCAGTTGCGCGCCGCCCTTGGCGACCATTACCGGGTCGACCACCGCCGGAACCCCGGCGTGCGTGAGCAACCTGGCCACCGTGCGCACCATCTCGGCGTCGCCGAGCATGCCGGTCTTGATGATGTCGGCGCCGATGTCGTCCAGGACCGCGCGGGCCTGCGCCTCCACGACGGCGGGGTCCACCGGATGGATGGCGCTGACGCCCAGCGTGTTCTGGACGGTGATGGCGGTGATGGCGGTCGCGGCATAGCCACCCAAGGCCGTGACGGTCTTGATGTCGGCCTGGATCCCCGCGCCGCCGCCGGAGTCCGAGCCGGCGATGATCAGGACGCGGCCGAGGGAGGTCATGGCCCCGGATAGCGCGGACGGCTGCGATTTGCACGGGCGCCAATGAAATTCCTTGTCAGTTATATTTCTATATGGCTATGTATATTCATGAGCCCGTTCGAAGCCATCGCCGAACCCAACCGCCGCCAGATCCTCGACATCCTGCGGTGTGGAGAGCGGCCGGCGGGGGACCTCGTCGAGGCGACGGGCCTGAGCCAGCCCGGGGTCTCAAAGCACCTGAAACTGCTGCGGGAGGCCGGCCTGGTCAGCGTCCGCCCGGATGGCCAGCGGCGGCTCTACCGGCTGGAGGCCGGCGAACTGGCCGAGCTCGACGCCTGGCTGAAACCCTTCCGCGTCTTCTGGGCCGGACGTCTCGACGCCCTGGAAGCGCATCTGGAGAAAGAACAATGAGCACCGTGACCCAACCCCTGCTGAGCGACGCCCCGGTGGGCGAGGTGACCACGACCGGCGACAGCCGCCAGCTCGTCTTCCATCGCCGCTACCGCCAGCCCATCGAGAAGGTCTGGGCGGCGCTGACCGTCCCGGAACGGCTGGCCGACTGGTTCGCGACGGCCGAGGTCGACCTGCGGGTGGGCGGCGTCATCAAGCTGGGCTGGAACGGCGTCCACAAGACCGATGTGACCATCACGGTCTGCGAGCCGCCCCGGGCGCTCGCCTGGCGCTGGACGATCGGCGAGCGCGACACCCTGGTGCGCTTCGACCTGGCGCCCGACGGAGACGGCTGCGCGCTCACCCTCACCCATTCGGGCCTGAGCCTCGACGGCGCCCGCGACGGCGGCGTGCGCGCCGGCTGGCATGCCCATCTGGAAGCCCTGCCCGACGCCATGGAAGGCCGCGCCACGTCCTGGGAGACCAAGTGCGCCCGGGAGGAGGCGCTGGCGCCGCGCTATCCGGCGCTTTCCGCCTGACCGATCGTCGGCCGCTTGGCGGCGGGCGGGAACCGTAGTTCAGTGACCCCGAGCGCGCGGCCCATCAGAGCCGCTGCTTGGGGGAATGCCCAGTGTCAGTGCTTCGGCTAGACGGCGTCACCAAGCGCTTCGAAAACTTCACCGCGGTCGATGACCTGAGTTTCGAGGTCCCGGAAGGCGGCATCTTCGGCTTCCTGGGGGCCAATGGCGCGGGCAAGACGACGACGCTGCGCATGGCGCTCGACATCCTGCGGCCCACCCACGGGACGATCGAGGTGCTGGGCGCGCCGCCGGGTCGGCGCGGCGACGGGCAGATCGGCTTCCTGCCGGAGGAGCGCGGCCTCTACCGCCAGATGACCGCGCTCGAGACGGTGATCTATTTCGGCCGGCTGAAGGGCATGACCCGCGGCGACGCCGAGCGCGCGGCGCGGGGCCTGCTCGACCGCTTCGGCCTCGCGGCCTTCACCGACCGGAAGGTCGAGCAGCTGTCCAAGGGCATGGCCCAGAAGGTGCAGCTGGCCGCCGCCCTGGTGACCGACCCGCGCCTGATCATCCTGGACGAGCCCTTCTCCGGCCTCGACCCGGTGAACCAGGCGGTCTTGGAAGAGGTGGTGCTGGCGCGCGCCAAGGCCGGCGCGACAGTGGTCTTCTCCACCCACGTCATGCAGCACGCCGAGCGGCTCTGCGACCGGCTGCTGCTGCTGGCCCGGGGCAAGAAGGTCTTCCAGGGCGACCAGGAGGCGGCGCGCGCGCAGCTTCCGACCCGGCTCACGCTCACCGCCCGCGACGACCCGGGGAAGCTGCCCGGCGTGAAGAGCGCGCAGGCGCTGGGGGCGGCGCGCGACGACTGGACGGACTGGACGATCGCGCTGGCGCCCGGCGGCGACGCGGGGGCCGTGCTCGAGGCCTGCACCGGGCGCGGCTTTGCGCTGCGGCGCTTCGAGATCCACCGCGCCAGCCTGCACGAGGTCTTCCTGCACCTGGTCGGCGACGCTGAAGCCGTCCCCAAAGCCGAGGCTCCTAAGCTGGAGGTTGGGGCATGAACGCCAAGCTGCTCGTCGCCCTGCGCGAATTCCGCCAGATCACCTCCACGCGCAGCTTCTGGCTGACGCTGCTGCTGGTGCCCGCGGCCATCGCCATCAGCCAGCTCTCCGTGCGCCTGCTGCAGCCGCCGCCGGGCGTGGCGGTGGTGGTCGTCGACCAGACCGGCCGCTACCAGGGCGCCATCCAGCAACGCTTCACCTACGACCGCGACCAGGAGGTGCTGGCCGACCTCGGATCCTACGCATCGAAGTGGAAGGTGGCGGCCCCCAAGCCTGAAAAGTGGGGGCCGGGCGATGTGTGGGCGCAGGGGCCCAGGCTGTTCACGCCCGCCGACGTCGCGGCCTTCGAGGCCGCCGGCGGCCTGAAGACCGCGCAGGCGGAACTGGCCCGTGCCAAGCCCTCCGGGGCGCCGGACTTCGACCCGCCGAAGCCCGGGACGATGCTGGTCGCGCCGCCCGCGGGCCTGGTCACCGACAAGGACGCTGCGGCCTTCGGCGCCTCGCTCAGCCCGCAGATGAAGCGCAACGTCGCCACCCCGGCCGGCCCCCGCAAGATCGGGCTCGGCGTCTTCATCCCCGCCGACTACGGCGCGCCGGGCGTGACGGCGCGCTTCTATCCGGACGGGACGCCCCGGCCGATGCTGGTGGACTCCGTGCGCCAGGAGCTGACCGCGATCCAGCGGGCCGATGCGCTGAAGGCCTCGGGCATCGACATGGCGGCGCTGGCCAGGATCCAGGGCGTGCGCGCGCCCATCGACATCATGCCGGCGCCCGAAGGCGGCAACCGCGAGAAGATGATGCTGCACTCGGCGCTGCCGCTGGCGCTGGCCTATCTGCTGCTGCTGTCGATCATGATGTCGGGTTCCTGGATGCTGCAGGGGCTGATCGAGGAGCGGTCCAACAAGCTCTTGGAATCGGTGCTGGCCTGCGTCACCCCCGACGACCTGTTGTTCGGCAAGATGATCGGCATCCTCGGCGTCGCGGTCCTGATGATGGGCGCCTGGGTCGGCGTCGCGGTGGGCGCGGCCTTCTCCGTCCAGGGCGTGGTCGCCGACTTCCTGCGCCCGGCGCTCAGTTCGCTGAGTTCGCCGGCCATCGTGATCGCGCTGGTCTACTACTTCCTGGCCGGATACCTGGCGATCTCGGTGCTGTTCCTGGCGGTCGGCGTGGTCAGCGATTCCATGCGCGACGCCCAGGCCTATCTGACGCCGCTGATCCTGGGCATCACCATCCCCTTCGTGCTGATCCTGCAATCGGTCCTGCTGAACCCGGATGGGCCGTTGCCGCGCGTGCTGTCGTGGGTGCCGATCTATGCGCCCTTCGCCATGATGGCGCGGCTGGGGAGCGGGGTGCCGACCTGGGAACTGGCAGGCTCCGGCGCCCTGCTGGCCGCCTTCATCGGCGTGGAGTTCGTGCTGATCAGCCGCCTCTTCCGCTCCAGCCTGCTGCAGAGCGGCCAGAGCGGGGGTCTGCTGCTGCTGTTTCGGCGGCGGGCGGCGTAGGGGCGATCTCCGTTGTCCCGAAAAGAAGCCCGTCATCCCGGCCGTAGCGTAGCGGAGAGCCGGGACCCAGGGGTTCAGGCTGTGCGGTTCTCCTGGGTCCCGGGTCGGCTCTGCGGCCGCCCGGGATGACGACGCTTTTGAGCATTTGAACTTCCGTCACCCTCCGAAACGCCCAATGCGGTCGGGGCGCCCCTAGCGGGCCGCCTCGATCGCTTCCCAGACGCGCAAGGCCTGCACCGTCTCGCGCACATCGTGGACGCGGACGGCCGCGACGCCGGCCTGCGCGCCCCACAGCGCACCGGCGATGGAGCCGCCGACCCTTTGATCGGCCGGAAGATCGCCCCGATCCAGGGCTCCGATGAAGCGCTTGCGGCTGACGCCCAGGAGGACTGGAAAGCCCAGGGCCACGATGCGGTCGAGGCCGGCCAGCAGCGGCAGGTTGTGGCGGATCGGGTGCTTGCCGAACCCTATGCCGGGATCGAGCCAGATGCGCTCGCGCGCCACGCCCGCCGCCATGGCCGCCTGCGCCCGCTGCGCCAGGAACGCCGCCACCTCGCCGACCACGTCGCCGTAGCGGGGCTCATCCTGCATCGACCGCGGCTCGCCCTGCATGTGCATCAGCACCACCTCGCAGCCGAGCTCGGCGGCGACGGCCAGGCTGTCGGGCGCGTGGTTGAGCGCGGTCACGTCGTTCCACGTCGCCGCCCCGGCCGCGACCGCCGCGCGGGCGACGCCGGGCTTCATGGTGTCGACGGAGATCGGGATGGCGCTCTCGGCGCGGATCGCCGCGATCAGCGGGACCACGCGCTCGATCTCGGCGGCCTCACTCACGGGCTGCGCCCCCGGCCGCGTGGACTCGCCGCCGATGTCGAGGATGTCGGCCCCGTCGGCGATCAGCCGGCGCGCCTGGGCGAGCGCCGCCGCAAGGTCGCCGAACCGGCCGCCGTCGGAGAAGCTGTCGGGCGTCGCATTGATGACGCCCATGACCTGCACGGCCATGACCTTCACGGTTGGGGAAGCGGAGCTCATGGTCCCGCTAGATAATGAAAAAGGGCGGCCCCGTCGCCGGAGACCGCCCTTGATCGGGTCGATTGTGGAGCAGGCTTACGCCGGTTCCGGCTTGGGCGAGATCGGCACCGCGACGGCGGGGCCGCTCGGGCGCTTGGCGTCGACGTCCTCGCGGTTGGGGGCGACGCCCTTCAGGGCGCCCACGATCTCGTCGCCGCTCAGGGTCTCATATTCCAGCAGCGCCTTGGCCAGCGTGTGCAGGTCGTCGAGCTTTTCCGTCAGGATCCGCTTGGCTTCCTTGTAGCCGTCGTCGACCAGGCGCTTGACCTCAGCGTCGATGATGTTGGCGGTGGCTTCCGAGACGTTCTGGGTGCGCGACACCGAGTGGCCGAGGAAGACCTCTTCCTGATTGTCGCCGTAGGAGACCAGGCCCAGCTTATCGGAATAGCCCCAGCGCGTGACCATGCTGCGGGCCAGACCCGTGGCCGCCTGAATGTCGCTGGAGGCGCCGGACGTGATCTTGTCCTTGCCGAAGATCAGCTCTTCGGCGACGCGGCCGCCCATCATGATCGCCAGGCGCGAGGTCATCTGCTCGAAATTCATCGAGTAGCGGTCGCCTTCCGGCAGCTGCATCACCATGCCGAGCGCGCGGCCGCGCGGGATGATGGTCGCCTTGTGCACCGGGTCCGAGGAGGGGACGGTCAGGGCCACCAGGGCGTGGCCGCCCTCGTGATAGGCGGTGTTGCGCTTTTCCTCCTCGGTCATGACCATGGAGCGGCGCTCGGCGCCCATCATGACCTTGTCCTTGGCCTCTTCGAAGTCGCGCATGGTGACCATGCGGCGGTTCTTGCGCGCCGCCATCAGGGCGGCCTCGTTGACCAGGTTGGAGAGGTCGGCGCCGGAGAAGCCAGGCGTCCCGCGGGCGATGACCTTGGTCTCGACGTCGGCGGCCAGCGGCACGTTCTTCATGTGCACGCGCAGGATGCGCTCGCGGCCGTTCACGTCGGGGTTCGGCACCACCACCTGACGGTCGAAGCGGCCGGGCCGCAGCAGCGCCGGGTCCAGCACGTCCGGGCGGTTGGTGGCGGCGATCAGGATGATGCCTTCGTTGGCCTCGAAGCCGTCCATCTCGACCAGCAGCTGGTTCAGCGTCTGCTCGCGCTCGTCGTTGCCGCCGCCCAGGCCCGCGCCACGGTGGCGGCCGACGGCGTCGATTTCGTCGATGAAGATGATGCAGGGGGCGTTCTTCTTGGCCTGCTCGAACATGTCGCGCACCCGGCTCGCGCCGACGCCGACGAACATTTCCACGAAGTCGGAGCCCGAGATGGTGAAGAACGGCACGCCGGCCTCGCCGGCGATGGCGCGGGCGAGCAGGGTCTTGCCGGTGCCCGGAGGGCCGATCAGCAGGGCGCCCTTGGGGATCTTGCCGCCCAGGCGCTGGAACTTCTGCGGGTCCTTCAGGAAGTCGACGATCTCGACGACCTCTTCCTTGGCCTCTTCCACGCCGGCCACGTCGTCGAAGGTGACGCGGTTCTTGTTTTCGGTCAGCAGGCGGGCCTTGGACTTGCCAAAGCCCATGGCGCCGCGGGCGCCGCCCTGCATCTGGCGCATGAAGAAGATCCAGACGCCGACCAGCAGCAGCACCGGCAGGCTCTGCAGCAGCAGGCCCACGAGGCCGCCGCCGGCGGATTTCACCGAGATATTGGCGCCCTGGGCTTCCAGGCGGCGCACCAGCTCGTCCTGGTTGTTCGGCGTGGTGGCGGAGAACGACTTGTTGGCGCCGTCGGTGACGATCACCTGCGCGCCGCGGATCTCGGCGCTCTTCACCTGGCCCGAGTTCACCTTGCTGAGCAGCTGTGAATAGGTGATGTCGCCGGCGCTGACGGCCTTGGAGCCGCCTCCGGTGATCATCGAATAGAGACCGATCAGGACGACGATTATGACGCCCCAAATGGCGAGCATGCGCAGATTCATCGGTTGGACCGCCTCAGGACAGGACTTGGGCCTAAACTCCCAAGATAGGAGCCTCGACGCCGTTTAACCAGTTGGCCGGGCGCCGCGCGACGTATGACCGCGCTCGACACCCCGGCAAAGCAACGCTTACGACCCAAATACGAAGGGCCGCGTCGGTGAGACGCGGCCCCTAGATAGGCATGAATTTACTGAATTAAGCGCTACCGCTGACCTTACCGGGGCGCCGGCTTCTTCGGCGCGGCGATCAGGCCTTCGCGCTGGGCGCGCTTGCGGGCCAGCTTGCGCGCCCGGCGCACGGCTTCCGCCTTCTGGCGGGCGCGCTTTTCCGAGGGCTTTTCGTAGTGGACGTGCCGCTTCATTTCGCGGAACGAGCCTTCGCGCTGCATCTTCTTCTTCAGCGCCTTCAAGGCTTGGTCGACGTTGTTGTCGCGGACGAAAATCTGAACCAGGGGTCTCTCTCCTATTGGTCGTTCGGCGCCCGGCCCCCTTACGTCCCTGGTCAAGGGGCGGCGGCGAGCGAACAAAAAGAAACTTTTACGTACTTGGGGGTCCCGCAGGCGAGAGCCTACCGGATTGAGCGCGGCGAAATATCAGAAGAGCCCTGCGATGTCCACGCTGCACGAGAGGCTTTTCGTCTCGGCGGCAAGGTGCGGTAAGAGAGTGACATGGTCAAAGCCGCTTCCAAGACCCCCGAGTCCGGCCCCTCAGCCAAGGACTGGGCGTCCGCCACCGAGCAGCAGGTGCTGGACGCCGCGCTGAAGATCGCGCCGACCGAAGGCTGGAGCGCGCGGATGGCGACGCTGGCCGGCCAGGCCTGCGGCCTTTCCGCCGGCGAGACGGAGTTGCTGCTGCCGCAGGGCCCGGCCGACCTCGCCGCCCTGCTCTCGCGCCGCCATGACACGAACGCGCTGGAGGCGCTCGCCGCCCTCGATCCAGCGACCTTGAAGATCCGCGAACGCATCGCCCGCGCCGTAGAGGCCCGGCTGAACGCCGCGGCGGCGGACGAGGCGGCGGTGCGCCGCTGCGCGGGCTTCCTGACGCTCCCGTCGCATGCGGCGCTGGGCGCGCGCCTCGCCTGGGAAAGCGCCGACGTCCTCTGGCGCTGGGCCGGGGACACCGCCACGGACGAAAACCACTACACCAAGCGCCTGCTGCTGGCCGGCATCCTGACCGGCGCGATGGCGATCCGCCTGTCGTCGGGCCCGGCGGCGGCGCTCGCCTTCACCGACCGCCGCATCGCCAACGTCATGGCGTTTGAGACCTGGAAGCGGACGACGAAGCTGAAGCCATCGAAGTTCATGGACGAGATGGCCGGGGCGCTCAGCCGAGCGAGATATCGCTGAGATCATCCCTCCTCTTTAGGGGAGGGCGGCGAGGCGAAGCCGAGACGGGTGGGGGTTTGTGGGCCAGGACTCCGGCGTCGGCGCTTGAGCGCGAGTCCCCCACCCTGGCCGCCCACCGGGTCGCTCCGCGACCCGGCGCCCCCCTCGCTTCGCGAGCCGCCCCCAGCGGGGGCGGATTGCGGCCTGTCCCTCCCCTAAAGAGGAGGGATGAGGTTCAGAGCGGCCTCACTCTATTGAGATGCCCCATCTTCCGTCCCGGCCGCGCGCCGCGCTTGCCGTAGAGGTGGAGGCGGGTCTCGGGTTCGGCGGCGAATTTGGCCCAGGCGTCGGCCTCCTCGCCCAGCAGATTGATCATCTCGACCTGGGCGATGGCGCGTGCGGGCCCAAGCGGCCAGCCGGCGACGGCGCGGATGTGCTGCTCGAACTGGTCGACCTCGCAGCCGTCCTGCGTCCAGTGGCCGGTGTTGTGCACCCGGGGCGCGAACTCGTTCACCAGCAGGCGGCCATCGGCCATCTCGAAGAGCTCGATGCCGATCACGCCCACGTAGTCGAGGCCGGCCAGCACGCGGGCGGCGATCCGTTCGGCCTGGTCGGTCAGCGCCTGTGAGGCCCGGGCCGGCGCGATAGAGCGGCGCAGGATGCCGTGTTCGTGGTGGTTCTCGGCAAGGGGGTAGATCGCGGTTGCGCCGTCGCGGCCGCGGGCGGCGATGACCGACAGCTCGCGCACGAAGTCGGCGGCGGCCTCGACGATCACCGGCGCGCCGCCGAGCTCCGCGAAGGCGGCGGCGGCGTCCGGGGCGTGCTCGATCCAGCGCTGGCCCTTGCCGTCATAGCCCTCGCGCCGGGTCTTCATCAGGGCCGGCGCGCCAAGGGCGGTCACCGCGGCGACGGCTTCGTCGGGCGTGCTGGCCGGCGCGAAGGCGACGGTGGGCGCGCCGTGGGCGTTGAGGAAGCTCTTCTCCTCGAAGCGGTCCTGGGCGACGGCGAGCGCGCGGGCGCCCGGCGCCACCTCGACGCCGTGCGCCGCCAGCCAATCCACCGAGGCCGAGGGCACGTTCTCGAACTCGTAGGTGACGAGGCTGGTGAGGCTCGCCAGTTCCGCCAGCGCCGCCTCGTCGCGGTAGTCGGCGACGATCAGCTTCGCGGCCGTGCGGCCCGCCGGGCTGTCGGCCTCGCGTTCCAGCACGACCACGTCGAAGCCCAGGCGCGCCGCGGCGAGCGCCAGCATCCGGCCGAGCTGGCCACCGCCCAGGATGCCGATCGACGAGCCCGGCGCGAGCGGCAACTGGACGCTCACCGGTCCTCCACGGTCTCGGGAATGCTGTCGGTCTGGTTGGCGGTGAAGGCCGCCAGGCGCGCCGCGATCGCCTCGTCCGACAGCGCCAGGATCTTGGCCGCCATCAGGCCGGCGTTCTTGGCCCCCGCCTCGCCGATCGCCAGCGTCCCCACCGGGATGCCGGCCGGCATCTGGACGATGGAAAGCAGGCTATCCATGCCCTTGAGCGCCTTCGACTCGATCGGCACGCCCAGCACCGGCAGTTCGGTGAGCGAGGCGGTCATGCCGGGCAGGTGCGCCGCGCCGCCGGCCGCGGCGATGATCACCTTGAACCCGGCCGCCTTGGCGCCCTTGGCGAAGCTGTACATGCGCTCCGGCGTGCGGTGGGCGGAGACCACCTTGGCCTCGTAGGCGACGCCCAGGGCTTCCAGCATGTCGGCGGCATGCTTCAGAATGGGCCAGTCCGAGCGGCTGCCCATGATAATGGCGACGGGCGCTGACTTCGCGCTCATGTCCTGACGGGCCCCTACCTCGAAGGGCGCGGAGTATAGGCGCCGACTTTGCAGGGGCAACCAAGGACGGCTAGATTCGGCAAACTGTTGTCGCGTCTTTGATTCTAAGGCCCAGCTTGGGCCAGCTTCGGGAACGGACCCATGAAAGTCACCGGCGCGCGCAACGAGCCCTTCTCCGCCATGCGACGACGCGCGCTCGCCCAGGCCGGGGCCCAGGTGCGCGGCGGATCGCCCGTGGACTCGGTGGAAATCCTCGGCATCAGCGAGGCGGAGATGACCCCGGCGGTCGGCGCCGCGGTGCAGGGCCTGTTGGGCGAGATCGACGATCTGCGCGGCGAGGTGAGCCGCCTGAAGGGCCGCCTGGCCGAGGTCGAGGACCTGGCCGACCGCGATGCGTTGACCCCTCTGCTCAACCGCCGGGCCTTCCTGCGCGAGCTCGGCCGCATCCGCACCTTCGCCCAGCGCTATGGCTCGCCCGCCAGCCTGGTCTATTTCGACCTGGACGACCTGAAGGGCGTCAACGACCGGCTGGGCCACGCGGCGGGCGACGCGGCGCTGAAGGCGGTGGCCGAGCGCCTGCAGCAGCATGTGCGCGAAAGCGACATCGTCGGGCGCATGGGCGGCGACGAGTTCGCGGTGATCCTGGCCCAGGCCGACCGCGCCACCGCCGAGGCCAAGGCCGCGAGCCTGGCCCGCGCCATCGAGGCCGAGCCGCTGAAGTTCGGCGAATGGTCGGCGCCGCTGCACATCTCCTGGGGCGTGCGCGAAATCACCCAGGACGCCGAGCCCGAGGCGCTGGTCACCGACGCCGACCAAGCCATGTACGCGCAGAAGCGGCAGCGGAAGAGCGCCTAGCGTCAGGCGATAATATCCGGGTTCAGCTGGTCCTCGATGCGGGCGATCTCGTCCTTCAGGGCCAGTTTCTTGCGCTTCAGCCGGGCGATCAGCAGCATGTCGGGCATCGGCGTGGCGGAGATCGCCGCCACCGCGGCGTCCAGGTCGGCGTGATCCTGCCGCAGCTCGCTGAGCCTGGCTTCCAGCACCGCATCTGAGATGTCGTCGTTCATCGGTCGCCGATCCTAGCTCAGCGCCGCGGCGAGCGCAGCCAGGGCGTTGGCCGGTGCGGGTTCGCCCCAGGCCGCCGAGGCCGCCTCCAGGGCCGCCAGCGCGTGCGCGCCGCCCTTTCCGCCGAGGGGTTCGAGGCTTTCCATCAGAACGCGCTCGCAGCGAAGCTCCACCGCCTTCACATCTTCGCGCAGATCCTCGCGCGCGGCGTCGGCGACGCCCTCGAACGCCGGCTTCAGCGCCCGACGCACGGCGCGGACGGGCGTAAGCGCCAGGGCCTCCCAGCGGCGGGCGATGTCGGCGGCGCGGGCCAGCACGGCGGGATCCTCAGTCTCGGCCCAGACCGCCCAGAGCAGGAGCGAGGTGTTCTGGCCAAACTCGTCCTGCAGCGTGAGGCAGGCCTGCGGCACGCCGGCCTGGCCATAGGCCTTCAGCGTCCAGTCCCAGAGCCCCACTCAGACCTCCGTCCGGCTCGGATCGGCGGCCACGGGACCGACATCCTCGCCCCAGCGCTTAACCGGCGTCCATGACAGTCCGAAGAGATCGAGCGCGCGGCCCACCGACTGATCGACCATGGCCTCCAGGTTCGCCGGCTGGGCGTAGAAGGCCGGCAGCGGCGGCGCGATGACGGCGCCCATCTCGGCGAGCTTTACGAGCGTGCGCAGGTGGCCCAGGTGCAGCGGGGTCTCGCGCACCATCAAGACCAGGGGCCGGCGCTCCTTCAGCGCCACATCGGCGGCGCGGCTGAGCAGGGACGAGGTCACGCCCGTGGCGATCTCGCTCATGGTGCGGACCGAACAGGGCGCGACGATCATGCCGAGCGTCCGGAACGAGCCGGAGGCGATGGAGGCCCCGATGTCGGAGACCTTGTGGACCACGCTCGCCTTGGCGTTGACCTGCGCGACCGAAAGCTTGGTCTCCTGCGCCAGCGTAAGCGCGGCGGCCTTGCTCATCACCAGATGGGATTCGACGCCCAGATCGCGGCAGGCGTCCAGCACCCGCAAGCCATAGACGACCCCGGAGGCTCCGGAGACGCCGACGACCAGCCTCGCCCCCTCAAGCCTGGCCTGCTCACTCTGCGACATAAGCGGTCCCTAACGCGCGAACGGCGGACAAAGCCCCAGCTTCGCCATTTGCAAACATATGTGATCTGACAGCCGCGCATAGCGGGTGTTCACTGGGGTCTCCAACAGCAAGGAGGCCACTCGTCATGGCGTTGGAAGCCCGGATCCGTGAACTCGGATCCCGCCACCAGTCCCTCGAAGATGCGATTCAGGACGAAATGCGCAGGCCCGCCGCGGACGACATCAGGCTCAAGGAACTCAAGCGACAGAAGCTTAAATTGAAGGAAGAGATGGAAACCCTTCGCGGCCAGATGCACTAGCCCGCGACCGAGCGTTCCGCTTCCAGGACAGATCCCTCCCGAAGCCGGGAGAGCTGAAGCCGGCGGCCAGCCGGCGAGGGTGGGAAGGCCCTCATCGTAAGGATCTTCCCACCCGCTTCGCTATGCGCTTCTAAATCTAGTCGTCGTCGTGATCGTCGTCGAAGACGTGCTCGAGGGCCTGATCCTCGATCTGCTCTTCTTCCTCGATCGCGGCGTCTTCGATGACGCCGGTTTCGGAGGCCGGCATCAGGGTCGGGCCTTCCGGCGCGACGATGCCCTTGCGCTTGTCGTCGCGGGCCTTCTTCTCGGCCGCCTTCTTGACCACCGCGTCCAGCTCCATCTGGGTGGAGAGGCCGAGCGTCACCGGGTCCACCGGCTTGATGTTGGCCGAGTTCCAGTGGGTGCGGTTGCGCACCTGGTCGATGGTCGCCTTGGTGGTGCCGAGGATCCGGGCGAGCTGGGCGTCGGCCACTTCCGGGTGATTGCGCAGGAACCAGGCGATGGCGTCGGGGCGGTCCTGCCGGCGCGAGACGGGCGTGTAGCGCGGCGTCTTCTTCTGCGGCTTCAGATATTCCGCGTGGCGGCTCTTCTGCGCGACCAGCCGGTGCTTGGGGTTCTTCTCGGCGGCGTCCAGCTCCTCGCGGGTCAGCTGGCCGTTGGCGATCGGGTCGGCGCCGCGGATGTCGCGCGCCACCTCGCCGTCGGCGATGCCCTTCACCTCAAGCGGGTGCAGGCCGCAGAAGTCGGCGATCTGTTCGAAGGTCAGCGAGGTGTTGTCCACCAGCCAGACGGCGGTCGCCTTCGGCATCAGGATGTCAGTGCTCATGGTCCAAATTCCATGTGTCGGAAATGAAGGCGCCCGGCCTTTCGGCCGGGCGGTGTGGGGCGTTCTATAGGCCGGATCAGCGCTTGAGGAAACGGGATTATGCCGTCCGGCCCCTCAGGCCCGTCAGCCCAGGAAAATCGTGCTGGCGGTGAGCGAGCTCATGGAGACGCCCACCAGGATCACCTGATTGGGGACGCCGTTGATGGCGCCCATGTCGATCACCGTGTCGGCGCCCACCTGGCTGATGGTGAAGGTGGTCCCGGGGTCCAGCTCCACCACGTCGTGGCCCGCGCTGAAGTTCAGGATCCGGTCGATGCCGGCGTCCTGCGATGAGTGGATGGTGTCGTGGCCGCTGCCGGCGGTGATGGTGTCATTGCCGCGGTCGCCCGACAGGAACTGGTCGCCCGACCCCGCCACGATGACGTCGTCGCCCTGGCCGCCGCGCACCACGTCGGCGCCCGAGCCGCTCATCAGGGTGTCGTTGCCCAGATTGCCCAGGATCTGGTTGGCGCTGGCGTGGGCGGTGATCAGGTCGTTGCCCTGGCCGCCCACCAGGAAGTCGCCGCCGCCAGACCCGCCGTCGATGGTGTCATTGCCCTTGTTGCCGTTGATGTCGTCGAAGGCCGCCCCGCCCTGGATGGAATCGTCGCCGTCCTCGCCGCGCAGGTAGCTCTGCCCAGCCCCGCCATCGACGGTGTCGTTTCCGGCCCCGGCCATCACCGTGTCGTTCCCGGCCCCGCCCTGGATCGCGTTGTTGGCGGCGTTGCCGGTGATCGAGTCGTCGCCCGAGCCGCCGATGGCGTTCTCGATGGTGACGCCCTGCGCAATGCTGACGTTGCCGGTCAGGCCGCCGACGCTGGAGAAGAAGCCGGCGCGCAGGTCGATGGTCTGGGTCTGGTTGTAGCCGGAGAAGTCGAGGGTGTCGTTTCCACCCGCGTCCCACACCGCGAACACCGCCTTCTGGAAGCTGCCGGTGATGGTGAACCAGGGCTCGCCGGTGTTGGAGTTGAAGCCGTAGACCGTGTCTCCGGTGCGGGTGGACATGTTGGCCCCATACTCCAGCTGGGCCGCGGCGATGTCGTCCAGCAGCGGCGCGGCGGAATAGAGGTTGCCGCCGAAGTCGGCGCCGGTGTTGGTCTCGCTGAAATAGCTCATCACCGAGTACTGGCGATCGTCCTCGTAGTAGCTGGCGTTGGCCGCGTAGCTGAGGGCGACGTTGGCCTCGGCGTTGTAGTCGCTGGGATGGTCCAGGCCGATGGCGTGGCCGAGCTCGTGGATCATCACCTGGCCACCGTAGTTCCCGACCGTGGGGGCGGCGTTGTAGCTGAGCGTGGAGTTGATCCAGACGTCGCCGGCGGCCGAGCCGAAGGCGATGCTGCCCGGGAACTCCCCGAAGGCGGCCGCCCCGTCCTCGCCGGTGGTGTAGTCGCCGAACAGGATGGTGGCGCTGTCGGAATAGGCGCCCGGCCCCGAGGTCCCGGCGCCGACGCGGACGAAGGTGATGTTGGCCACGTCCGACCAGGCCTGCAGCGCCAGGGTCGCCTGGGCGATCTGGGCGGCGTTGAACTGTTGGAAGCCGCCGGAATCGTCGGGCATCTGGGCCGGCGCGTCGGCGCGGAAGGCGTAGGTGACGGTGAAGCCTTGGCCGAGGTTGGCCGACCATCCGGGCTCGCCGCGGACGATCTGGCTGGCGGCCTGGTCGATGGTCAGGCTCATCTTGCCGTTGTCGGTCGGGCCCGAGCGGGCGTCGGCGTTGAGGAAGAACTCCGGCCCGGCTGGTCCGCCGCCGGCGATGGCGGTGGTGTCAAGCGCGGGATAGGGATCGACCATCGAGCCGCCGATCTCGCCACCGGTCCGGTCGAGGCTCGGCAGGGGGTTCGGGTCGAGCAGCATACTGTACCTCTACCAGACCCATCCCATTCAATTCTTTACGGGAATGGTGAACACCCGACAATCGGACAGCCTTGCGGTGCAACCGCGCATCGCGGGGCCTGGCAGGGGCTTTTCCACAGCCATGGTTGTCGAACTCGCCGTAGGCGTAAAGCCGGTTCGCGCCCAGAGCGACTTGGGCGGGCGATGGCGGCTAGAGCGGCTCGCGGCCCAGGATGCGCAGGCCGTAGCCGGCCGAGCCCGGCAGCACGGTCCTGGACGAGGTCAAGAGCTTCATGTCGCGCACGCCCAGGTCGATGAGGATCTGGGCGCCGACACCGTAGTCGCGCAGCACGTTCTCGGTCTGGCTGACGTCCGGCTGGCCGTAGCGCTCCGAGAGCCAGGCCGGGTTGGAATCGCGGATGAACACCGCCGCGCCCGCGCCGTCGTAGTCGGCGATCGCCTGCAGGGCGCGGGGCACATAGTCGCGGCGCGCCTCCTTGTGGCCCAGCATGTCGGCGGCCATGTCGACCCGGTGCATGCGCACCAGGGTGGGCTTGTCCGGGTCGATCTTGCCCTTGGTCAGGACCACATGCTCGGTGCCGTCCAGGATGTTGCGGTAGATCACCATCCGGAAGCGGCCGCCGTAGGATGAGTCGAACGGCGTCTCCAGCACCCGCTCCACCTGCCGCTCGGTGCGACGGCGGTAGGCGATCAGGTCGGCGATGGCCCCGATCTTCAGGCCATGCAGCTGGGCGAAGGCGACGAGGTCCGGCAGGCGGGCCATCGAGCCGTCGTCCTTCATGATCTCGCAGATCACGCCCGCCGGATTGAGGCCGGCCATGCGGCTGATGTCGACGGCGGCCTCGGTGTGGCCGGCGCGCACCAGGACGCCGCCGTCCTTGGCGACCAGCGGGAAGACGTGGCCGGGCGAGACGATGTCGTCGGGACCCTTCGTGGGGTCCACAGCGACCGCGATGGTGTGGGCCCGGTCGTGGGCCGAGATGCCGGTGGTGACCCCCTCGCGCGCCTCGATGGAGACGGTGAAGGCGGTGCCGTGGCCGGACTGGTTGTCGCTGGCCATCGGCGGCAGGCGCAGCGCCCGGGCCCGCTCGGCGGTGATCGAGAGGCAGATCAGGCCGCGCGCGTGCTTGGCCATGAAGTTGATCTGCTCCGGCGTCGCGAACTGCGCCGGAATGATCACGTCGCCCTCGTTCTCGCGGTCCTCGGCGTCCACCAGGATGTAGGGGCGGCCGTTGCGGGCGTCCTCGATGATGTCCTCGATGGGCGAGATCGCCGAGGTGAAGGCTTCGGTGTCGGGCCCGCTGAGGGGTGGGATGAGGTAGGGGCGTTTCATGTGGCGGCCCTCATGTTCGCGAATTCCATCACCTGCTCGGCGACCGTCTTCAGCTGGGCGACGTTCTTGGCGTCGCGGCACTCGCCCGCCTCGTCGAAGAGGCCGGCGGCGTTGAGCGCCGCCCCGTAGGGCGTCGGCCAGCCCCGCATGGCATGTATGATGCCGCGCACCGCCATCAAGGTCGTGCCGCCCGCCTGGGCGCCGTCGGCGGTGATGATGATCCCCACCGGCTTGCCGTCGAAATAGGGCCGGGGGTCGGCGCGGGTGAGCTCCAGCGTATCCAGCGCGTTCTTCACCACGCCCGACAGCGAGCCGTGATAGCCGGGCGTCGCCAGGATGATCCCGTCGGCCTCGCGCACCGCCTGGGCGAGCTCCGCCTGTTCGGCGCTGGGCCCCGCGGGCCCGGGGTTGAAGTGCGGCAGCTTCTCGAGGAATTCACCCCCGAACAGCTTGGTCCGCGCGCCAGCGCCCTGGGCGTGACGCAGCGCCAGGATCAGCGCCCGCTCGGTCGACGAGCCCGAGCGCGGCGTGCCGCCGATGCCGACAATGAGGGGGCCGCTCATGCGCTTTGGGTCTCCGGCGCGAACACCTTCTTCAGCTCCGTCTTGACGATCTTGCCGTTGGCGTTGCGCGGCAGCATCTCCGGCCAGAAGACCACCTTCACCGGGACCTTGAAACCCGCCAGCCGCTCGCGGACGAAATTGCGCAGCTCGGCCTCGGTCGCGGTCTGGCCGGGCTTGAGGTGGACCACCGCGCCCGGCTCTTCGCCGAGCGTCTTGTGGGGGATGCCGACCAGCGCCGCGTCCATCACCGCAGGATGCTCATAGAGGACGTTCTCGACCTCCACGCAGTAGATGTTCTCGCCGCCGCGGATCAGCATGTCCTTGGCCCGGTCGATGATGAACAGGAAGCCCTCGTCGTCCAGCCGCGCCAGGTCGCCGGTGCGCAGCCAGCCGTCGACGAAGGTCTCGGCGGTCGCCTGCGGCTTGTTCCAATAGAGCTTCACCACCTGCGGCCCCTTGCACCAGAGCTCGCCGACCGCGCCGACCGGCAGCACCGTCTTGCCATCGGCCGGATCGCGGATCTGCATCTCGCCCACCGGCGCCGCCGGGCCCGCGCTGTCGGGGCGGTTCTCGTAGTCGCGGCCCAGGTGGCTGGTGAAGGTCGCCGTGGTCTCGGTCATGCCCCAGCCATTGCCGGGCTGCGAGCCCGGGAAGGTCTCGGCGATGCGCCGGACCAGCTCCGGCGCCGAGGGCGCGCCGCCGTAGGTCACCGCCACCAGGGAGGAGAGGTCGTATTTGCTGCGCGCCGGATTCTCGATGAGCTGCCAGGCGATGGTCGGCACCCCGCCGGTGGAGGAGACGCGCTCCCGCTCGATCAGCCGCATGGCGGGCTCGGCGTCCCAGCGGCGCATCAGCACGATCTTGCCGCCGGCGTTCATGGTGGGCCCAAGCGTCGCCGAGAGCCCGGTGGCGTGGAAGAACGGCACCACCAGCAGGGTCACGCGCTGCGGCAGCTTGTGCGGATCGCTCTCCGGCACGGGCTCGCCGGCGCGCAGGAAGTTGCGCACGGCGGCGATGCCGCCGGCCCCGATGTTGGAGGTCATGTTGCGGTGGGTGCCGAGCGCGCCCTTCGGCTTTCCCGTCGTGCCGGAGGTGTAGAGGATGGTGGCGTCGTCTTCCGGGTCCAGCGCCACGTCCGGCAGCGGCAGGTCGGGCAGGTCCTTCCACCTATTCACCGGACCGATCACGTCCTCGAGGGCGTGGACCTTGCCGTTGGCGACGGGCTCGCTCTGGCGCGAGACATAGACCTTGGTCAGGTCGCTCAAGCCTTCGAGATACTCCGCGATCCGCCCCAGGCGTTCGTCGTCACAGATCACCACCTTGGTCCCGGAATCGGCCAGGCCGTATTCCAGCTCCGGCCCCGTCCACCAGGCGTTCAGCGGGGTGACGATGGCGCCGGCGAGGATGCCGGCGAAGAAGGCCACCGGCCATTCCGGCAGGTTGCGCATGATCACCGCGACCCGGTCGCCCTTCTGCACCCCGTCGGCCTGCAGCTGGCGGGCGAGCGTGATCGCCGCCCGGGCGAAGGCTTCGTAGGTGGCGCGTTCGTCGTCGTAGATCAGGAATTCGCGGTCGGGAAAGCCGCGGCCGTTCAGGAACACGTCGCGCAGGGTTGGCGGCGCGTTTTTCCAGACCTTGGTCGGGACGCCGCGGATCGTCATCTCGACGATCTCGAACCGCTCGCCGGGCGCCGTGAGGCGCGCGTGCGCTTCGGCGATCGACATCACGGGCCAGGCGGGAAGAGCGTCACTCACGTCGCAGAACCTTTGAACGAAACCTCTTTGAACCAGAAGCGCGGCATCTAAATCATTTCGAGGGCGGCGCCGTCCACCGCCGCTCGCGGGCCAGATATGGAACCAGCGGCCCGCCCGCGCGTCTTGTCAGGCAGACGACATCGTAGCTTGAGGCGAACGCCGTCATGGCCTGGGGACCTAAGACTTCAATGATCAGCGCGCTCTTTCGACGCCGCCGGCCCGACCTGCAGCCGACCGAGGACCAGGACCAGTCCGTCCTGATCGACCAGCTGATGGCGGGCCCGATCAAGCAGCGCCCGAAGATCACCATCTTCGGCGACGACGACGTGGTGGGCATCAACCCCGCGCCGATCATCCCCTCCAACGAGAACTAGGCGGACGCGCACCTGCGGCCCGCGAGGTCCCGCAATGTCGCGACGTCAGATTCCCGCGTACCAGGACCAGCCGTTCTGGATGTTCCCCTTCTTGCCGAAGTCGTCGAACTTTTCGACGACCTCGATCCGACGCAGGAACTTGACGCTCTTGTAGCCCAGCTGGGTCTCGACCCGCAGGCGGGCCGGGGCGCCATGGGCCACCGGAAGGTCGCGGCCGTTCATGCCGTAGGCCAGGATCGTCTGGGGATGCAGGGCGTCGTACAGGTCGATGCTGTCGACGGTCTCATCGTAGGCGTGGAAGTTCACATAGCGCGCGGTGGGCAGCATGCCGGCGTGACTGAGCAGGGCGGCGAGCGGCGCGCCCGTCCATTGCGCGATCGAAGACCAGCCTTCCTCGCAGGTGTGGCGGGTGATCTGGGTGCGCGCCGGCAGGGCCTTCAGATCCGCCAGGGCATAGGCGCCCGGACGCGCCACCAGCCCGGCGACCTCCAGACGCCACTCGGCGAACGCCGCCTTGCGCAGGCGGTCATAGGCCTCGCCGAAGTCGGTGCTGAACGCCGGCTCCTTGGCGTTGCCGGGATCGGTGGTGCCGATGGCCGGCATGGAGGTGATGTCGGCGTGGTCGAACTGGCGGACGAGCGCGTTGCGCGGCAGCAGCAGGCGCTGGGCCCGATAGGTGAAGTCGTCGGCGATGCGCAGCAGATTGCCGTAGGTCGGCGGGTTCTCGTCGCTGCATCCGGCCAGCGCCAGGCCGCCCAGGCTCGCCAGGCCCCCGACCAGGGCTCGCCGCGGCAGCAGGATGTCGTTGCTAGGCATGCTCACCTCCCCCAGGTCATGGCGCGAAGCTGCCGGCCGATCCCCGACAGCGCCACCATCAGGAGGTGGGCGGCGAGGAAGAGGGCGATCAGGCACAGGAACAGGAAATGGATCGTCCGCGCCGACTGGGTCCCGCCGAACAGAGCGGGCAACCACGGCCAGGCGGCCGCGATGGTCGGCGACATCGACATGCCGGTGAGCACCATCACCGGCAGGGCGGCGAAGATCACGCCAAGGTAGGCCAGCTTCTGGAGGACGCCATAGGGCGGTCCGCCCTTGGCCGGCGTGATGCGCAGGGCAAGGTGCTCGCGGACGTCCCGCCACAGGGCCTTGGGCGCGAGCTCCTCGCCCCTGGGCAGCAGATCGCGGCGCAGGTGGCCGGTGGCGAGGCTTGCGACGGCGAAGACAGCCAGCGCCGAGACCAGCAGCCAGGCGAGCAGGAAGTGCAGGCTGCGGGCCCAGCCGTTCTGGTTGAAGATGTCGTAGGTGCGGACCTGGCTCACCGGTCCCCTGGGATCGCCGAAGAAGGGACTCGCGGCCGCCCAGCCGCCGTGGTGGTAGTTCCGCCCCAGAGGCAATTCGATCAGCGGCCGGGTCAGGTCGTTGCCCGACCAGCCCCAGTAAAGCCGCGGGTGGGCCATCAGGATCACGATGCCGGAATAGGCGAGCGTGAGGACGACAGCCACGATCAGCCAGTGGGCCAGACGCACCCAAGGCGCGTGGCCTCGGCTTGGGCCTCCCACCGACGACTCTATCGCCCCAGCCGACATGCAGCCCCCCATAGCCCTGGTGGGCCGACCATAAGCGTATCGCTGTTATCCTGACAATCGAGGCGGCGCGCGAAGCGCGTCTCAGATCATGCGGCCGGCGCCCGTCTAGGCCGGCGCCGCGTCCTTGCGCGCCTGGTAGGCCGCCTTCAGCTCGCCCAGCTCCTTGGCGAACTTCTCCTGCGCCGCCTCGCGCAGCTTGGGGATGTGGTAGGCGGGGAAGAGGTCGTTGTCGGGGCGGTAGTCCTTCAGCACCTGTTTCGCCAGCGTGACCTTGTGCACCTCGGTGGGGCCGTCGGCGATGCCCATGACCAGCGAGCTCGTCACCATGTGCATGAACGGCATCTCGTTGGAGACGCCGAGCGCGCCGTGCAGGTGAGCGGCCTTGGTGGCGATGTCGTTGTAGACCTTGGGCATCATCACCTTGATGGCGGCGATGTCCTTGCGGACCATCTGGTAGTCCTGGTGCTTGTCGATCAGCCAGGCGGTGCGCAGCACCATCAGGCGGAAGCTTTCCAGCTGGATCCAGGAATCTGCGATGTCGGCCTGGACCATCTGCAGGTCGGCGAGCTTGCCGTCGCGGGTGGTGCGGGAAACCGCGCGCTGGCACATCAGGTCGAGCGCGTTCTTGCAGGCGCCGACCGTGCGCATGGCGTGGTGCACCCGCCCGCCGCTCAAGCGCACCTGGGCGATCACGAAGGCCGCGCCGCGCTCGCCCAGCAGGGCGTCATAGGGCAGGCGGACGTTGTTGTAGCGGACATAGCCCTCGTTGCCGCCGCCGATCTCGCCGCCGGCGCCGACGCCCACGTTGCGGATGATCTCGACGCCTGGGGTGTCGGTGGGCACCAGGAAGATCGAGGTGCGCTTGTAGGGGTCCTTGGCGTCCGGATCGGTGACCGCATAGAGCACCAGGACCTTGGAATAGCGGGCGTTGGTGGAGAACCACTTCTCGCCGTTGATCACCCACTCGTCGCCGTCGAGCACCGCGCGGGTCTTGAAGGTCAGGGGATCCGAGCCGCCGGTGGGTTCGCTCATGGAGAAGGCCGAGCGGATCTCGCCGTTCAGCAGCGGCCAGAGGTAGCGCTCCTTCTGGGCGTCGGTGCCGTAGTGGGCGATGATCTCGGCGTTGCCGCTGTCGGGCGCCTGGCAGCCGAAGACGGTGGGCGCCAGGTTGTTGCGGCCCAGCTTCTCGTTCATCAGGCCAAGTTTCAGCTGGCCATAGCCCTGGCCGCCGAGATCGGGGCCGAGATGGCAGGCCCACAGCTTCTGGGCCTTCACCTTTTCCTGCAGCGGCTTGATGAACTTCTCGCGGCCGAGCGAGCTGAAGGCGGCCATGCCGAGCTGGGAGACCGGCTCGACCTCGTCGCGCATGAAATCCTCGATCCAGTCGAGCTTCTTCTGGAACTCCGGATCGGTCTCAAAATTCCAAGCCATCGCAAGCCTCCCAGGCGCTGATTTTTAGAATGACCGGTATGTTTTCGGCCTTGCGGCATTATCAAACCGGCGTTCGGTTTGCGCAACGGGAACTCCTACCTTCCCCTCCCGCCGCTTCGCGGGGGAGGTGAGGGGACTAGAACTTGCCCCCGCGCCCTTCACCGGCGGCGAAGCGGGCCGCGCCCTCCTGGCTCTGGCCGGAGCGCAGGGTTTCCATGCCGAGCGCGATCTCCGCGGCCGTGGCCTGGTCCCAGTCCAGCGACCACTGGCCGATGGCGGAGAGCCGGTCGTTGCGCAGGCAAAGCTGCGGGAAGGCCGACAGCTGGGCGGCCAGTTCCAGGGCCGCGTCGAGGGCGCCGCCCTGGGGCGCGAGGCGGTTGGCGAGGCCGATGTCGTAGGCCTCCTTCGCCTCCACGGGCCGGCCGGTGAGGATCAGGTCCATGGCCCGCGAGGCGCCGATCAGGCGGGGCAGGCGCACGGTGCCAAGGTCGATCAGCGGCACGCCGAAGCGGCGGCAGAACACGCCGAACACCGACCCTTCCGCGGCCACGCGCAGATCGCACCAGCAGGCGACCTCCAGCCCGCCGGCCACCGCGTGGCCCTCCACCGCGGCGATCACCGGCTTGCCGAGCGAAAGGCGTGTCACGCCCATGGGGCCCAGGTCGCCTTCGCGATGGACCGGATTGCCGCGCCCCTCGGCGACGCCCTTCAGGTCGGCGCCGGCGCAGAAGGCCCCGCCGCGGCCCTGCAGGATCGCGACGTCCAGGGCTTCGTCGGCGTCGAAGGCCCGGAAGGCGTCGTAGAGCCCACGCGCCGTCGGCCCGTCGACGGCGTTGCGCGCGGCCGGCCGCTCGATGGTGACGATCAGGGTGCGCCCGTGCGTCTCGGTGCTGACGGTTTGCATCGGTCGGTCTCCTTTGGCGAAAGCTGACGCTTGCGACGAGGCGGAAGGCAAGGGCAAGACGGTGGCGACAACGGAGGACGCGTCATGAGCAAGGCCAAGGAACTCGGTTTCTCGAAGGACCGGCTGAAGCGGATCGAGCGCCACCTCCAGGACAAGTACGTGGGGCCAGGGCTGATCCCCTGCGCCCAGGTGCTGGTGGCGCGCCACGGCGAGACGGCGCACGAGGCGGTGCTGGGCCTGGCCGACGTGGAGCGCGGGACCAAGCTCAAGGGCGACGCGGTCTTCCGCATCTACTCCATGACCAAGCCGGTCGCCTGCGTGGCCCTGATGACGCTGGTCGAGGAGGGCCTGATCGCGCTCGACGATCCGGTGGCCAAGCACATCCCGGCGTTCAAGGACTTGGGGGTCTACGCCGCCGGCGTTGGGCCGTTCCTGAGCACGCCGCCGGCGCGGCCGATGCAGGTGGTCGACCTGATGCGCCACACGTCGGGCCTGACCTACGGCTTCCAGAGCCGCACCAATGTCGACGCGGCCTATCGCAAGCTGAAGGTCGCCGACCCCTACGGCGGCGACGACCTCGAGGGCTTCATCGAGACCCTGGCCAAGCTGCCGCTGGAGTTCTCGCCGGGCGAGGCCTGGAACTATTCCGTCTCCACCGACGTGGTGGGCTATCTGGTGCAGAAGATCGCCGGAAAGCCGCTGGGCCAGGTGCTGCAGGAGCGCATCTTCGATCCGCTGAAGATGACCGACACCGGCTTCTTCGTCCGCGAGGACCAGCGCAGCCGGTTTGCCGCCTGCTACAGCGCCTCGCCCGACGGCCCGATGAACCTGCAGGCCAGGCCGACCGGCGGCCTGACCCTGAACGACGACCCGGAGAAGAGCCCCTACCTGAAGCCGCCGAGGATGGAATCGGGCGGCGGCGGCCTGGTCTCCACCGCGGCGGATTATCTGCGGTTCGCCAACATGCTGGTGAACGGCGGCGAGCTGGAGGGCGCGCGGATCCTGTCGCCCATGACGCTGCGGCTGATGGCCTCCAACCACCTGCCCGGCGGCCAGGACCTGACCCAGCTCTCGAAGTCGCTGTTCTCGGAGAGCACCTACGCCGGGATCGGCTTTGGCCTGGGGTTCGCGGTGGTGTTCGATCCGCCCAAGACGCTGATCCCCTGTTCCCAGGGCGAGTTCTACTGGGGCGGCGCGGCGTCGACGGCCTTCTGGGTCGATCCGGTGGAGAAGGTCACGGTGGTCTTCATGACCCAGCTGATGCCGTCCACGACCTATCCGATCCGCCGCGAACTGCGCACCCTGGTCTATTCGGCCCTGATGGAGAGCCTGGCCTAGGCGCCCCCTAGGCGCCCTCGGCGGCGGCGGCGAGGCCGAGTTCGCGTTCTTCCTCGGCGATGATCGCCTCGCTCTCGTCCATCATCGGCTGGCCGAGGTTGGTGTCGGGCGCGTCGGCGCTGGGCCGCATGTCGAGCATCCGGGCGCGCCGCCAGCTGCCCCAGCCGTTCCAGAAGTAGTAGCCGCCCGCCAGGATGAAGGTGGTCAGGCTGCCGACCGGAAAGGCGATCCAGATGGCGTCGGCGCCGAAATGGGGCTCCAGCAGCCTGGCGACCGGGATGCGCACGGCCCACAGCGAGATCACCATGGCGATCAGCGGCGGCCAGACCGCGCCGGTCGCGCGCACGATGCCCGACAGGATGAAGGCCAGGCCAAACGGGATGAAGCTCCAGAGCGCGATGGTGTTGATGTGCACGGCGATCGGCAGCGAGGGGCTGGTCGACCGCAGGAAGGCCTGCAGCACATAGGGGTCCAGCGCCTGCAGGATGAGGATCGGCGCCCCGGTGAACAGGATCGCGTAGAGGCAGCCCACCATGGCCACCCGCTCGACCCGGTCCATCTTCCGCGCCCCGACGTTCTGGGCGGCCATGGAGGAGACCGCCGCGCCCAGCGCCATGGCCGGCATCTGCACATAGGTCCAGAGCTGCGAGGCGGCGCCGTAGGCGGCCGAGGTGTGCACCCCGTAGCGGTTGACGAAGGAGAGCATGGTCACCGCCGCCAGGCTGATCACCATCATCTGGATGCCCATGGGCGTGCCCTTGACCACCAGGGCCTTGATGATCGCCAGGTCGGGGCGCAGCAGCCGCAGATCCTTGGGCTTCAGCATCAGGATGGAGTTCTGGCGGTAGAGATGGATGATCATCATCGCCAGCGTCACGCTCTGGGCGATCAGGGTCGAGGTCGCCGAGCCCGCGATCCCCATCTTCGGGAACGGCCCCAGGCCCATCAGCAGGATCGGGTTCAGCACGATGTCGAGCCCGACCTGCAGCAGGGCGAAATAGAACGGCGTGCGGGAATCTCCCGTGCCGCGCTGGGCCATCATCACGAAGTTGAAGAAGAACATGAACGGCATGGCCGCAAAGATCACCCGCAGGTAGGCGATCGCGTCGATCCGCGCCGCCGGCGGCGTGCCCATGGCGTCCAGGATGTGCGGCGTGAGCACGCCGCCCAGCACGCCGATCAGCACCGAGACCACCGCGAAGAAGGTCGTCGCCGTCCCCACGACCTTGCGGGCCAGCGCCTCGTCGCGCGCGCCCACCGCCTGGCCGATCAGGATGTTGGCGGCCATGGTCACCCCGAAGGCCGCGCCCAGCATCATGAAGAACAGCTGGTTGGCGTTGTTGACCGCGGTGACGCCCGACTCGCCCAGCACCCGGCTGACCCAGAACATGTTGGCGGTCGCGTTCAGCGACTGCAGGATGTTGGAGCCGAGCACCGGCAGCGCGAAGGCGATCAGCGTCGAGCCGATCGGCCCGACGGTCAGGTCGGGACCCTTGCGGCCGGGGAAGCCGCCCGGGGCCCCGGCGGGTGCGCCGCCCGGTCTCCCGCCGCCTTGGCCTGGGCCCTGCGCCAACCCGATACTCCGCTTGCGGCTCAAACAGCCGTTTGTCCGGGGATAGACCGCAACCGCCGATTAGGCAAAGCGGCGCTTTTGCACAGGCTGCGTGAGCGTCAGGCCTGCACCGCCCGGTCGATGGCCCGCAGCCGGCTGTTGGTCCGGCCATAGAGCAGGTAGACGACCACGCCCACCGCATTCCAGAGGAAGAAGAACTCGATGGTGATCGTGCGCAAGGTGGTGAACAGGTAGAGGCAGCCGGCGATCCCGAGGGGACCGACAACCCACACCATCGGCGTGCGGAACGGCCGCGGCAGATCGGGCCGCGACCGGCGCAACGCCATCACCGCAAGGCCCGTGGCGATGAAAGCCGCCAAGGTGCCCGCGTTGGCCAGGGACGCGATATCCGACAGCGGCATGGCGCCGGCGATCACGGCGGCGATCACGCCGGTGAGGATGGTCACCGCCTGCGGCACGCCGCGCGCGCTGACGCCCGACAGCCGGCGCGGCAGGAGGCCGTCGCGGGCCATGGCCAGGAACACCCGGCTCTGGCCGAACATGAACACCATGATCACGGTCGGCAGGGCCACGACCGCGGCCCCCGCGATCAGCGACGCGGCCAGCGGCTGCTGCAGCTGGCGCAGCACGAAGGCCAACGGCTCGCCGCTCTTGGAGAAGACGTCGTAGGGCGAAGCGCCGAGCGCACAGGCGGCCACCACCATGTAGATGGCGGTGCACAGCACCATGGAGCCGATGATGCCGATGGTCAGGTCGCGGCGCGGATCCTTGGTCTCCTCCGCCGCGGTGGAGATGGCGTCGAAGCCATAGAAGGCGAAGAAGATGATCCCGGCCGCGCCCATCACCCCGAACTTCTTGCCGTCGATCTCGTGCGCCCCATAGCCGTAGGGCGCAAAGGGGTGGAAGTGACGGGCGTCGAAATGCGGCAGGGTGATCGCGACGAATCCGGCCAGGGCCACCAGCTTCACGCAGACCAGGATGAAGTTCACGGTCGCGCTCTCCCGGGTGCCTATGAGCAGCACGCCGGTGACCACGAGGGCGATGAAGACCGCCGGAAGGTTGACGACGCCGCCGGCGTCGGGCCCCGCCAGCAGCGCCTTGGGGACCGCCCAATGCGCCTGTTCGATGAGGCCCGCGGCATAGGCCGACCAGCCCACCGAAACCGTGCTGCAGACCAGGGTGTATTCCAGGATCAGGCTCCAACCGATCACCCAGGCGACCGCTTCGCCCAGGGTGGCGTAGGAATAGGTGTAGGCGCTGCCGGCATGGGGCATGAGCGTCGCCATTTCGGCGTAGCTGAGGGCGGCGAAGGCGCAGACGGCCCCCGCCGCGGCGAAGGACAGGATGACCGCGGGCCCCGCGAGCCCCGCCGCCACGCCCGTGAGCGTGTAGATGCCGGTTCCAATGATCGCCCCGACGCCAAGGGCGACCAGATGCGGCCAAGAGAGCGTCGCCTTGAGCCGTGGGCCGGCGTCCGGGCGGACCTCGGCCTCGATCGACTTGCGGCGCGTGATGAAGCTCATAGGCGGTCCCCCGGGTCGTTGCGGGCGCCACCATGGCCCGCGTCGGCGCCTTGCGCCAAGGGCAGGGCGTCGCCAGATGACAGGGTTGCAACCATCCGTCTGTGGATTTCGCCGCCTGAACGGTGTTAAGTTAAGAGGCCGATAGGCTCTCCGCGCGTATTTCCCGACGCGGGGGCCGGAGAGCCCATCTGGGAAGGAACTTGAGCATGATGTCTGCCGATTCTCGCGTGCTTGGCCGTCTTGGCGTCTTCGGCGCGGCTGTCAGCGCGCTTCTGATCTACGGCTTCGCCCCGACCCCGTCGGCGACCGCCCAGCAACAGGCCAAAGACGCCGCCGCGACGGCGCCGATGTCGAAGATGCCGGCCACGGTCGACAACTTCATGCTGGTCGACGCCCAGACCATGGAGGCCCACGAGCTCTACCGGATGGCCGACGACAAGGCGATCGTGCTGGTCTCGACCGGCGTCGGCTGCCCGATCGCCCGCGCCATGACGCCGGCGCTGAAGGCGCTGCGGGACAAGTACAAGGCGCAGGGCGTCGAGATGTACCTGGTCGACTCGAACCTGCAGGACAGCCGCGACGCGATCGTCGCCGAGGCCAAGGAATACGGCATCGACATCCCGATCCTGATGGACTCCAACCAGCTGGTCGGCGAGGCGCTGGGCGTCACCCGCACCGCCGAGGTGTTCGTGATCACGCCGAAGACCTGGAAGGTCGCCTACCACGGCCCGGTCAACGACGCCGCCGACTACGGGATCCAGAAGGCGGCCGACAAGCCGTTCGCCGACATCGCCATCTCCGCCGTCCTGGCCGGCAATCCGGCGCCGCCGGCGACCCAGGCGTCCAAGGGCTGCCTGGTCGACTTCCCGGCCCGCGAGAAGCACGCTCAGCTGACCTATGTGAAGGACGTGGCCCCGATCCTCGAGGCCAAGTGCGTCGCCTGCCACGAGGAAGGCGGCATCGGCCCCTTCGCCATGAACAACTATGCGATGGTCAAGGGCTTCGCCCCGATGATCCGCGAGGTCATCCGCACCGACCGGATGCCGCCCTACAACGCCGACCCGCACATCGGTAAGTTCTCCGACGACAAGAACCTGTCGGCCGCCGAGATCAAGACCCTGGTCCACTGGGTGGAAGAGGGCGCGCCGCGCGGCGAGGGCAAGGACCCCTTGGGCGCCAAGCACCTGGTCGCCGCCGAATGGCCGCTGGGCAAGCCCGACGTGGTGCTGAACGTCCCGGCCTACACCATCCCCGCCTCGGGCGTGGTCGACTACCAGCATCCCTGGGTGAAGAACCCGGAGACCGAGGGCAAGTGGCTGCGCGCCTCCACCGTGAAGGTCGAGAGCCGTCAGGGCGTGCACCACGTGCTGACCGGCTACATGAAGGACGTGCCGCAGCCCGGCCAGCAGGGGTTCGAGAACGCCTGGGGCGTGTCGGTCGGCGGCTACGCGGTCGGCGCCGAGAGCGAGATCGCGCCCAAGAACGTGGGGACCTTCATCCCGCCGGGCGGCGCCATCGGCTTCCAGACGCACTACACCCCCTTCGGCAAGGAAGTGACCGATCACACTCAGATCGCGCTCTACTTCTACAAGGACAACCAGAAGCCGGACCTGGTGATGCACAACTCGGTCATCGCCAACCAGAACATCGTCATTCCGGCCAACGACCCGCACCACGCGGAAATCGCCTATATGGAATTCCCGCACGACGCCCTGCTCTATTCGGCCTTCCCGCACGCGCACTACCGCGGCGCCTCGTCGAACCTGTGGATCCGCTACCCGGACGGCCAGGAAAAGGAACTGCTGTCCCTGCCGCGCTATGACTTCAGCTGGCAGCGGGACTACACCTTCGCCGAGCCGGTGAAGGTGCCGGCGGGCTCCAAGCTGATCGCCCACTTCATCTACGACAACTCCAAGCGGAACCCCGCCAATCCCGACCCGAACAAGACCGTGGTCTGGGGCGACCAGTCCTGGGAGGAGATGTTCTATATGGCGGTCCGCTACCGCTGGGCCGACGAGACCTCCAAGCACATGGTCAACTATGACGAGGAGCTGAACGCCGGCCGGATGATGGGCATGCTGGACAGCAATGTGGATGGCCGGATCGAGAAGGCCGAACTCAAGGGCCGCATGGGCGAGATGATCGGCAAGTATTTCGACCAGCTCGACACCAACCACGACGGCTACCTCGACAAGACCGAACTCGCCGCCATGCAGAAGATGATGGGCGGCCAGCGCCGCCGTCAGGCGGACGCGGCCAAGCCGGCGGCCCCCGCCGCCGCGCCGGCGGCCTCGCCGACGGCGGGCGGGCGGTAAGGCCTCGACCTAGAGCGCCTTCTCCCCTTGTGGGAGAAGGTGGCAGACGAAGTCTGACGGATGTGGGGTCGCACGGCATCGCCGCTCCGGCCCCTCTTCGTATCGAGCCGAGGGGTCGGCGAGACCCCACATCCGACCTGCTTCGCAGGCCACCTTCTCCCACAAGGGGAGAAGGACGCGTTCAGTCGCTCCACAGATCGTGGACGTCGCCCTTGCGGTTGAGCATGCGCACCGCGCGCTTGACCACCGCCAGCAGGCGCTCGCGGCGGGCGGCCTCGTCGTAGGTCATGGCGCCCCGGGCCAGGCCCTCCAGCAGGAAGCGGCCGAGATCCCGGCTGGTCTGGAAGCGCGGGTCGGCGCCGGCCTGGGCCAGGCCTGCGAACCGGTCGCCCACCTGGGCGCGGTCGAAGGCGGCCTGGGCGGCGGCCAGGCGGGCGCGCAGCATGGGCTCGGTGCGGGCGGCGGATTCCAGCTCGGCGAAGGCCACGAAGGGCGCCTCGTGCAACAGCGCCCAATAGGCGTCGATGGCGGCCTCCGAGGCGTCCTGGCCCACGCCGCTCGAATTGGGCGCCGCCGAAGCCCGGGCGGCCTCCTCGAACAGACGCGCGCGGGCGAGCTCGATGTGGGCGACGGCCGCCTCCACCAGTTCCTCGCGGGTGGCGAAATGGTAGAGCATCGCCCCGCGGGTGAGCTTGGCGGCGTCGGCGATCAGGCCGTTGGTGGCGGCATGATAGCCGATCTGCGCGAACAGCTTCATCGCCGCGTCGAGGATTCGCGCACGGGTTCGCAGCGACTTCGGCGTCGCTTTGGCCGCAAAGGTTCTGGCGTCCATCTGGACCAATTCTACTGAGACCTGGGGAGGGTCTGCTCTGACGCACCCCTAGCAGCACCGGCCGCCACGAGGCCATAGGGTCCGCGAGACCTTCGCAAAACCGACACGGAATCAGGGCAGGGCTGCGCTGTTCTTAGGCGAAATGGGGCGCCATGTGACCGAAGACGCCGTCCGCCAGTACCGCAGCGTGTTCATCTCCGACGTCCATCTGGGGACGAAGGGGTGCCAGGCGGACCTGTTGCTGGACTTCATCCGCCACATGGAGTGCGAGACGCTCTATCTGGTCGGCGACATCGTCGACGGCTGGAAACTCAGCCGGGCCGGCTGGTACTGGCCCCAGGCGCACAACGACGTGGTGCAGAAGATCCTGCGGCTGGCGCGCAAGGGCGTCTCGGTGATCTATGTGCCCGGCAACCACGACGAGGTGGTGCGCGACTTCATCGGCGTGCATTTCGGCGGCGTGGTGGTGGCGCGCGACGCGGTGCACGAGACCGCCGACGGCCGCCGCTTCCTGGTGACCCACGGCGACGATTTCGACTCGGTGGTGCAGCACGCCAAGTGGCTGGCGCTCCTGGGCGACTGGGCCTACCGCGCGCTCCTGGCCTCCAACACGCTGATCAACCGGGTGCGGCGGCGCTTCGGCTTCGGCTACTGGAGCTTCTCGGCCTTCGCCAAGACCCGGGTGAAGAAGGCCCTGCAGTTCATCGAGAACTTCGAGCAGGCGGTGGCCGACGAGGCGCGCCGGCGCGGCGTCGACGGGGTGATCTGCGGCCACATCCACAAGGCCGAGAGCCGGATGATCGACGGCATCGCCTACATCAACGACGGCGACTGGGTGGAAAGCTGCACGGCGCTCGTCGAGCACGCCGACGGCGTGCTGGAGATCCTGGAGTGGGCCAAGGAGCGCGGCCGGCTCGCCGTTCCCGAACCTGTGATGCTGCCGGCGCCCCTCGCGGCGTGAAGCCATTGACATCACTGCATCGCTCGTGACAGTGCGACTGTCATGAAATCGCCGGCCTCCCCCCAGACCCTGCGCGACAAACAGCGCGAGGAGACCCGCGAACAGATCCTGCGCGCCGTCGGCCACCAGCTGGAACAGGGGCCGCTGGAGGACCTCTCCTTCGCCGAGATCGCCAAGGACGCGCGGGTCGGCGAGCGCACCGTCTACCGCTATTTCCCCACCAAGGAGGCGCTGCTGGGCGCCTTCTGGGCGTGGATGCAGAGCCAGGCGGTGGCGCCGCCGGAGCCGAAAGCCAAGCCGCCGCGCTCGCTGCCGCGCATCCGCGAGGCCATCGCCTCGCACGATGCCGGCCGGCCCATGCGCATCCTGGTGGCCACCGACGCCTGGGAGCCGCAGGTCAACGGCGTGGTCCGCACGCTCACCCGCGTGGTCAAGGAGCTGCGCGAGATGGGCCACTCGGTCGAGGTGATCAGCCCCGACCAGTTCAAGACCTTCCCGCTCCCCACCTACGCGGAGATCAAGGTCGCCATCGGCGTCTACGAGCCGGTGCAGGAGCGCTTCAAGGCCTTCGAGCCGGAAGCCATCCACATCGCCACCGAGGGCCCGATCGGGCTGGCCGCCCGGCGCATCTGCGTGGAGTGGAAGCTGCCCTTCACCACCAGCTACCACACCCGGTTCCCGGAATATGTCTCGGCGCGCCTGCCGCTGCCGCTGGCCGCCGGCTACGCCTACATGAAGTGGTTCCACAAGCCGTCCGGGCGGCTGATGGTGGCGACGCCCACCATGCGCGACGAGCTCGCCGGGCACGGCTTCCGCAACATCTCGGCCTGGTCGCGCGGCGTCGACACCGAGACGTTCCGCCCGCGCCAGCCGGGCGACCCCGATCCCTACGCCGGCATGGAGCGGCCGATCTTCCTCTCCGTGGGCCGCGTGGCGGTGGAGAAGAACATCGAGGCGTTCCTGGGCCTCGACCTGCCCGGCACCAAGGTCGTGGTCGGCCCGGGGCCGCAGAAGGAAGAGCTGGAGGCCAAGTACTCCAAGGCGGTGTTCACCGGTTCCAAGTCGGGCGAGGAGCTGGCGCGCTATTTCTCCGGCGCCGACGTCTTCGTCTTCCCCTCGCTCACCGACACCTTCGGCCTGGTGATCCTGGAGGCCATGGCGTCGGGAACGCCGGTGGCGGCCTATCCGGCGCCCGGGCCCATCGACATCATCCCCAACTCGGGCGCCGGCAAGCTCGCCGCCAGCGCCACGGAAGGCCTGCGGGAGGCCTGCCTGGAGGCGCTGACCTGCGACCGCAAACAGGTCCGCACATTCGCCGAAAAGTTCAGCTGGCGGGCCTGCGCCGAGGACTTCGTGCGCAACCTGCAGCCCTATCCGGAGCCCGAGAAGACGCGCTTCTGGCGCCGCCTTCGCCGCCTGGCCCGCGTGCGGCGCCGGCCCGCCGCGGCGGCCTAGCCGCGACGCCGCGCCATTGCCGCTGCGGCGACTCTCCGATACCGGACATTCCAAGCTTTCGGCGATGGATCGCGCGCAGGGGATGAGTGAAGTGGGCGTAGAGGGTCGCCGTTTTCCGGGCCGGCTGCCTCGCCTGCGCTGTGGAGCCCTGGGGTTGGCGCTGGTCATCGCGCCCGCCGCCGCCCAGGCGGCCGAGGGCGGCGCGGCCAGCCCCACGGTCAGCCCGGTGACCGTGGTCGGCGCCCCGCTGGACGACACCGGCGTTCCCCTGTCCCGCACCCCCGCCAACGCCCAGAGCGTCGATGCGCGCGATCCGCTGCAACAGGGCCCCACCAATCTCGCCGACCTGCTCAACGGCAATCTGGGCTCGGTGAGCGTCAGCGACGCGAGCGGCAGCCCCTACCAGAACGACGTCAACTACCGCGGCTTCCAGGCGACCTCGCTGTTGGGCGCGCCGGTGGGACTGGCGGTCTATTTCGACGGCGTGCGGGTCAACGAGCCGTTCGGCTCGATCGTCAACTGGGACCTCATCCCCATGAACGCGGCCACCACGGTGACCGTGCAGCCGGGGTCCAACCCGATCTTCGGCCTGAACGCGCTCGGCGGCGCGCTGGTGGTCAACACCCGCACCGGCCAGGACAGCCCCGGCGTCAGCGTGAGCGTACTCGGCGGCTCGTTCGGCCGGCGGGCGGCGACGCTGGAAGCGGGCGGGGCCGACGCGGGCTCGCACACCGACTTTTTCCTGGCCGGGAACTGGGACAGGCAGGACGGCTTCCGGGATTTCTCCGGCTCGGAGGTCAAGCAGCTGTTCGGCAAGCTCCGCTGGCATGGCCCGGACGACAAGACCCTGGTCGAGCTCTCCGGCGCGCTCGCCGACACAACGCTCGCCGGAACCCAGTCGCTGCCGCTGGACATGCTGTCGACGCCCAAGGCGGCCTACACGGCGCCGGACTCGATCGACAACCGCATGCGCCTGGTCAGCCTGAAGGCCAGCCACTGGCTGGACGACGCGAACCGGCTGACCGGGCAGGTCTATTGGCGGCAGTCCAACGCCAAGAGCCTGAACAGCAACGCGGGCCTCGATGACGGCTGCTTCAACGCCGACGGATCGCCCGCCACCAACGCGGCCGGCTTCAAGTGCGGCAACCAGGCGCCAGGCGGGACCGCGGTGAACTCGATCACCGGGGCCAATGCGCTGGCGCTCGGCTATGGCCGCTGGACGAGCGCGATCAACACCAGCCTGGTGAGCTCGGATGTCCGGCAGAGCACGGTCGGCGGCGGGGGCCAGTGGGCCAGCGCCACGCCGGTCCTGGATCACAGGAACGCGTTTGTTCTGGGCGCGAGCTTCGATCAGTCGACCATCCGCTACGGCCAGGACACCCTGCTGGCGCGGCTGATCAACTTCCAGACCGTGGTCATCCCGAACCAGGAGTACGGCTTCACCGCCAACGGCCTGCCGCCGTCGGCGAGCAACCTGCCGCAATTCACCGGCAGCAACGTTCTGTCGTCCGTGGCGCTGGGCGCGCGGGTGAAGGAGGCGAGCGTCTTCCTCACCGACACCTTCGACGTGACCACGGCGCTGAGCGTCACCCTGTCCGGCAGCTACGAATACACCTCGATCGACCAGCACGGGATGAACAGCCAGTTCCTGAACGACGACGGCGGCTTCTCCTTCACCGACGCGGTGACCGGCGTCACCTACTACGACCCGGCCTATTCGGCGGCCTACAAATTCTCCAACACGGGCGCGGGGGCCGCGACCACGCCGAACGGCAAGCCCGCGGGCGCGGTGGCGGGACCGGAGACCAACAGCCTGGACGGCGCGCACCGCTACCAGCGCTTCAATCCCCGGATCGGCTTCAACTACAATCTGGATGGCGGGACGGGGATCTTCGGCGGCTACAGCCAGTCCATGCGGGCGCCGACCTCCATCGAGCTCTCCTGCGCCGACCCCAACAGTCCCTGCGCGCTGCCGACCGGCTTCAACGGCGATCCGGACCTGAAGGCGGTCACGGCGCGGACCTTCGAGCTGGGCGCGCGCGGGACCCTGTTCGGCAGGCTCGCCTGGAACGCCGCGGCCTATGACTCGCGGCTGCGCAACGACATCCAGTTCATCTCGACCTCCACCACCTTCGGCTACTTCTTCAACGTCGGCGACACCGAGCGGCGCGGCTTTGAGCTGGGCGCCCAGACTGAGCTGGAGAGGCTCACGCTCTCGGCCAACTACGGCTACGTTCAGGCGGCCTACCGCTCGCCCTTCACCACCGCGGCCGGCGAGGACGTGGTCAGCGGCGACCGCATCCCGGGCATTCCCGAAAGCACGTTCAAGCTGAGGGCCGGCTATGCGGTGAACGACCGGCTTCGGGTCGGGGCGGTGCTGATCGCGGTCAGCGGTCAATACGCCCATGGCGACGAGGACAACTCCGATCCGGCCGGCAAGGTGGCCGGCTATGCGGTGGTGAACCTCGACGCGCAGTATCGGATCGGCAAGGCGCTGACGGTGTCGCTCGACGTCGACAACCTGTTCGACCGGAAATACGCCACCTACGGGCTCTCGGGGCAGACCAGCATCTACACGCTCGCGCAGGAGCCGTTCCGCACGCCCGCGGCGCCGCGCGGCGCGTGGCTGAAGCTGACCTACGCCTTTGGCGTTGGGAACTAGCCGAAGCGGCCGGTGATGTAGTCGGAGGTCCGCTGGGTCGCGGGCCGGGTGAACAGCTCGTCGGTCGGCCCGAACTCCACCAGCTCGCCCAGGTACATGAAGCCGGTGTAGTCGCTCACCCGCGCCGCCTGGCCCAGATTATGGGTGACGATGACGATGGTGTAGTCGGCCTTCAGCTGCATGACCGTCTCCTCCAGCTTGGCCGAGGAGATCGGGTCGAGCGCCGAGGTCGGCTCGTCGAGCAACAGGACTTCCGGCCGCACGGCGACGCCGCGCGCGACGCACAGGCGCTGCTGCTGGCCGCCGGAGAGGCCGAGGCCCGAGCCCTTCAGATTGTCCTTCACCTCGTTCCAGAGGGCGGCCTTGGTGAGCGCTTCCTCGATCCGGGCGTCCATGTCGGCCTTCGACAGGTTCTCGTAGAGCCGGACCCCGAAGGCGACGTTGTCGTAGATGCTCATCGGGAACGGGGTCGGCTTCTGGAACACCATGCCCACCCGCGCGCGCAGCTTGGCGAGGTCGACGCCCGAGCCCAGGATATTCTCGCCGTCCAGGATGATCTCGCCCTCGGCGCGCTGGCCGGGATAGAGGGCGTACATGCGGTTCAAGGTGCGCAGCAGGGTGGACTTGCCGCAGCCCGAGGGGCCGATCAGCGCGGTCGCCTTGTTGCGTGCAAACGGGATCGACACCCCCTTCAGCGAGCGGGTCTTGCCATAGAAGAAGTCGAGATTCTTGACGTCGACCTTCACGTTGGCGCGGTCCACGTCGGCGATGCTGGTCTCGAACGCTTCCACGGCCGGATTGAGGGTGTTCATGAGCGTTTTTGCTCCTGGGCGACGATACGCGCCACGATGGTGACCGCCAAGACGGTGACGGCGATCAGGAGCGCCCCGGCCCAGGCCAGCCGGCGCAGGTCGTCGTAGGCGCTGAGCGCGCCGTTGAAAATCACCACCGGCAGGTTCGCGGTCTGCTGACGCAGGTCGAACCAGGGCTTGTTGAAGAACTGATTGTTCAGCGCCGTGAAGAGGAGCGGCGCGGTCTCGCCGCTGATCCGCGCGAAGGCCAGAAGGGCGCCGGTGAGCAGGCCTCCCCGGGCCGAGCGCCAGATGATCTGGCGCACGACGTAGGAGAAGGGCGCGCCCAGCGCCACGCCGGCTTCGCGCAAGGTCGCCGACTGCAGGAGGAGCACGTCTTCGGTGGTCCGGGTGATCACCGGCACGGCCAGCAGCGCCAGCGCCACCGCGCCCGCGAAGCCGGAGAAGCCGTGGAAGGGCGCGACCAGCAGCTCGTAGACGAACAGGCCCACCAGGATCGACGGCGCGGAGAGCAGCACGTCGTTGAGGAAGCGGACGACCGCGCCATAGGGCGAGCGGCCGCCGTATTCCGCCAGCCAGGTGCCGGCCAGCACGCCGATGGTCAGGGCGATCACCATGGCCAGCAGGCACATTTCGATGGAGCCCACGATGGCGTTGGCCAGGCCGCCGCGCGAGCCGGCCGCAGGCGTCGACATGGTGAAGACGTCGAGGTCGAGGCCGCCGAACCCCTGGGCGAGCAGGGACCAGAGGATGGCGGCCAGCGCCACCAGGGCAAGCGCCGTGACTCCGACGCAGAAGATCTTGAAGGCGATGTCGCTGACGCGGCGGCGGACGAGCTTGGCGGCGCTCACAGCTTGGCCCCCTGCTGGCGCAGCAAGAGGCGCGCGAGGCCCAGCACCACGAAGGTGATCAGGAACAGCACCAGACCCAGCGAGATGAGGGCCGCGGTGTGGATCGGGCTGGTGGCCTCGGTGAACTCGTTGGCGATGGTCGAGGCGATGGTCGAGCCGCTGTCGAACATCGACTTGGGGAAGGTGTGCGAATTGCCGATGATGAAGGTGACCGCCATGGTCTCGCCGAGCGCGCGGCCCAGGCCCAGCATCACCGCGCCGATGGCGCCCTGGCGCACGTAGGGAAGTGTCACGGACAAGACGACCTCGGCGGTGGTGGCGCCCAGGCCATAGGCGCTCTCGCGCACGGCGGCCGGCACGGTCAGCAGGAGCTCGCGCAGCGTCGCGGCCATGAACGGCAGGATCATGATCGCCAGGATGATCGAGGCCGGCAGGATGCCCGAGCCGTTGGGGATGCCGGTGGTCAGGGACTCCAGCAGCGAGCCCGGCTTGGCGGCCGACATCAGCGGCAGCTGGATCCAGCGGGCGAACAGCGGCGCGAAGACGAACAAGCCCCACATGCCGTAGACGATCGAGGGGATGCCGGCGAGCAACTCCACCGCCGTGCCGATCGGCCGGCGCAGCGGCGCCGGGCAGAGCTCGGTCAGGAAGAAGGCCACCCCGCCGGCGATCGGCAGTGCGATGATCAGTGCGACCGCCGCGGTGATCAGGGTGCCGACGATCGGTCCGGCGGCGCCATAGACGTCGGTCACCGGGTTCCAGGCGGTCGAGAACAGGAAGCCCAGGCCGAACTTCGAGAGCGCCGGCCAGCCGCCGATCACCAGGGAGACGATGATGCCGCCCAGCGACAGCAACAGCGTGGTCGCCGCGGCGAAGCAGAGGCCCTCGAAGATCTGGCCGATCAGCGAACCGCGCGGCGCCGCGCGGCGGACCGGCGGGCCGGCGGCGGGGCCGGCGTTGGGAAGGGCTGCGTCGGACATCGCTCTTGAGCTGGGCTCTTACGCTGGCGGAATACCTGGAACCCCGCCGCGAAACGGCGGCGGGGTTCGGAGAGTTCAATCCTACTTGTAGACCGGCTTGCCGTCCGGTCCGACAATCTTGGACCAGGACTTGCGGATCATGTCCTTCACGTTGGCCGGCAGCGGCACGTAGAAGAGTTTGTCAGCGTCGGCGTCGCCGTTCTTGTAGGCCCAGTCGAAGAACTTCAACACCTCGTCGCCCTTGGCGGCGTCGGTCTGCTTGGCGTGCATCAGGATGAAGGTCGCCCCGGTGATCGGCCAGGCGTTGGCGCCCGGCTGGTCAAGCAGCAGCAGGTAGAAGCCCGGCGCGCTGGTCCACTTGGCGTTGGCGGCGGCGGCCTTGAAGCTCGCCGCGGTCGGCGCGATGAACTGCCCCGCCTTGTCCTGCATCAGCGCGTAGGTCATCGCGTTCTGGGCGGCGAAGATATATTCGACATAGCCGATCGAGCCCGGCGTCTGCTTCACGAAGGCGGCGACGCCGTCGTTGCCCTTGCCGCCCAGGCCCACCGGCCATTGGACGCTGTCGTTGGCGCCCACTTCCTTGGCCCAGTGCTCGGCCTGCAGGCTGAGGAAGCTGGTGAACAGGAAGGTGGTGCCCGAACCGTCCGAGCGGTGCACGACGGTGATCGGCAGGTTCGGCAGCTTCAGGCCCGGATTGGTCTTGGCGAGCAGCGGGTCGTCCCACTTCTTGATCGCGCCGCGGTAGATGTCGGCGAGCTGCGGGCCGGTCAGCTTGATCTGGCCCGGCTTGAAGCCCGGCAGGTTCATCACCGGCACGATGCCGCCGACCACGGTCGGGAACATCACCAGGCCGTTGGCCTGCTGGTCCTGCAGGTTCAGCGGCTTGTCGCTGGCGCCGAAGTCGACGGTCGAGGCTTCGATCTGCTTGATGCCGCCGCCCGAGCCGATCGGCTGGTAGTTCAGCGTGGTCTGGGTCTGGGCCTTATAGGCCTCCGCCCACTTGTTGTAGACCGGCGCCGGGAAGGTAGCGCCCGCGCCTGAAATCGTGCCCGCCGCCGTCGCGGTTGTCGCCGCGCCAAGGATCAGGGCCGCGCCGATGGCTGCCCCAAGGGTCTTCAACATGGTTCTCTCCTGAATAGAGCGCCCCATCCATGCCGCTCTTGGCCGAGTGCTTAGCGGCCTTGGTTGTCAGTTTGGTGACACCGGGCGTCTTCGTCCGCGGACGGACGGTCGGGCGCCGCAGCGTCAACCGCCGGCGATGTCGCCGAACCGTCACGCGAGCGTCGGGCGACCGTCATGGCCGGCCGCTAGATTGGCATCGAGTTGGCGCGCCCTGCCCCGGGGACCCTCCGCGCCGAAGGCTTCCCCTCCACTGCCCGCCGCCGCGCCCCCGCGCGGCGGCGTTCTTTTTTTGACCAAGGGGGCGTCGCGCCCCCGCGCGGCGGCGTTCTTTTTGACCAAGGGGGCGCGGCGCCTCCCGGGGCGGCGTCCTTTCTTAGAGCAGGCGCGAGCGCATCAGCTGCGACAGCAGGTCGATCAGGGTCACCGCCACGATGATCACGATGACGATGGCCGAGAGGTGCTGGTAGTCGAAGGCGTTCAGGGTCTCGAACAACAGCTGCCCGATGCCGCCGGCGCCGATCAGGCCGAGCACCGTCGCCGAGCGCGAATTGGATTCGAAGCGGTAGAGCGCATAGGACGTCCAGAGCGGCCCCACCTGCGGGATCACGCCCCAGATGATCTCGTGCAGGCGCGTGGCGCCGGTGGCGCGGACGCCCTCCACGGGGCCCTTGTCGATGGACTCCACGGCCTCGGAGAACAGCTTGGCCAGCACGCCGCCGGTGTTGAGGGCCAGCGCCATGACGCCTGCGAAGGGGCCCAGGCCCACGGCGACGATGAACAGGGTGCCGACCACCAGGTCGGGGATCGAGCGCAGCAGGTTCATCAACAGGCGCATGGGCTGCTGCAGCCAGACCGGTGAGACGTTGCGCGCGCAGGCCAGGCCGAAGGGGATGGCGATCAGCACCGCCAGCGCGGTGCCCCACATGGCGATCTGGATCGTCAGGATCATCTGCTGGACGTAGAGCGGCAGCAGGTCCCACTTGGGATGCACGAAGTCCTTGGCGAACTCGCGCATGTTGTCGGCGTTGGTGAACAGCTTGGTCGCGTGGCTGATGTTCACCGGCCCGAAGCTGACCAGCAGGATCACCACCACCACGCCCCAGATCGCGATGTCCGGGGCGCGCTGGATCAGCGACCGGTGCGGCGGCGGCGGAATCTCGGCCGGGGTCGTCGCCGCCGTCATGAAGCGTCCGGCTCCTTGGCGCGCTTGGCCTCGGCGGCGGCGTGAATCTTGTCGAAGGCCGCCTGGGCGGCGGCGATCTTGCCCGGATCCCCCGTGTGGCGCGCCTCGGCGAGCGCGACGCCCGCCTGCATCTCGCGCACCGGATCGAGGTAGGAGTTGTCGGCCGGCCGGAAGCCGCCGTAGGCCAGCCCTTTGAGCACCGCGCGCTGCTTGTCGGCGACCGGGCCGGCGCCCGTGCCATAGGTCAGGAAGAACTGGCGCATCTTCTCCTTGACCGCCGGGTCGAGGTCCTTGCGCGCCACGATCGAGCTTTCCGGCAGCGGCGGCGAGGACCAGATGGTCTCAACCTTGGCCGCGAGGTCCGGTTTCTCCCGCTGAAAGAACAGGATGCCGACCGAATTGTTGGTCGCCACGTCCAGGACGCCGTTGGCCACCGAGAAGGAGTTGGCCTGGTGGCTGGCCGAGCGGACCGCCTTGAAGCACTTGTTGGGCTCGATGCCCTTGGGCGTGAAGAGATAGGCCATCGGCGCGAGCGTGCCGGACGTCGATTGCGGATCGCCGATCCCGAAGGTGTACTTCTGGCCGCAGGCCAGCACCTTATCGAGCGTGATGCCGGAACCCTTCTTGACGATGATCACCGACTTGTAGGTCGCGTCCCCGCCGGCGTCGATCACGCGGCCCAGCACCTCGGCGTCGGCGCGGTTGACCGCGTCCAGCGCCGGCAGGGCCGAAAACCAGCCCACCTGCACCTGCTTGAAGCGCATGGCCTCGATCAGCGAGGTGTAGTTGCTGGCGAAGTAGGGCTTCACCTTGACCCCGATCTGGGCGGACATATCGTCGAGCAGCGGCGTCCAGAGCGGCGCCATCGAGGCCTGGTTCTCCGCCGACAGGATCGAGAACACGACCTCCTTCGGCTGGGCGGTCTGCGAAGCCTTCTCGCCGCATCCGGCGAGTGTGAGCGCCATGGCCGCGGCGCCGAGCGCGCCTCCCAGTGCGAGCAGCTTGCGGCGCGCGGTCATTTCGGGGCTCCTTCCCAGAAGACGTCTTCGAATTCGGGACCGTAGATGTCGATGAGCTGGCTGGTCTTCAGATCGTCCGCCGGGCCGTCGTAGACGATTCTACCGGCCTTGAGCGCGATGACGCGGTCGCAATAGCGAAGCGCGTAGTCGACCTGGTGCAGGGTGACGATGACCGTCAGGCCGTCCTGCCGGTTGAGGTCGCGCAGGCTCTCCATCACCTTGCGCGCGGCGACGGGGTCCAGCGAGGCCACGGGCTCGTCGGCCAGGATGATCTTGGCCTTCTGCACCAGCGCACGCGCGATCGCGCCGCGCTGCTGCTGGCCGCCGGAGAGCGTATTGGCCCGTTGCGCCGCGTAGTCGGCGACGCCGACCCGGGCCAGCGCCGCCATGGCGGCGGTCTTGGTCTCGGCCGGCCACTGCCCGGTCAGGCCCCGCCAGGTCTCGATGCGGCCCAGCGACCCCAGGGCCACGTTGGTGAACAGGCTGATCCGGCCGACCAGGTTGAACTGCTGAGCGATGAAGCCGATCCGCGTGCGGGTCTTGCGCACGCCGCCGCTGATCCTGCCGTTGTGCTGAACGGTGTCGCCGAAGGCCTCGATGACGCCCTCGCCGCCGTCGATGGTCTGCAGGCCGCTGATCGAGCGCAGCAGGGTCGACTTGCCCGACCCCGAGGGCCCGATGAGCGCGATCATCTCGCCCTTGCCGACGTCCAGCGACACCCCGTCCAGCGCCCGGCGCGCGCCGAAGCTCTTGGAGGCCTTGCGGATGGACAGGACCGCGTCGGACATGAAGCGCTGATGTTCCCCAAAACCAGCTGGACGAAAGCCGCGAGCGGCCCAGCCCTTGTCCCGGCTACATGGCACGGCCGCCGCCATGCGGTCCAGCGCGTCGAATTGCACGGGCTGGCCTGTGGATAGAACGCTTTACATCTCGGATTTATGACCCTATTTGGCGCGTTCCGGCGGACCCGATGTCCTGAAAAGCGCTGCTAACGCCGGATTGGGTTCAACTATCCGTTGGGGGTTACGTGAATTGCACACGTATCATAAGCCCCTGGACCTGGTCCGTGATCGTTCACCGGAACGTCCTGTCGCTCTCGCGCGGCCGGACGCGGTAGCGGCAGCGGCGCGCTGGTTCCAGGACAAGTTTAAAGGCGACGTTTTCTACGCGGTGAAGGCGAACCCTTCGCCGTGGGTGATCGAAACCCTCGCCGCCAATGGCGTCATGTCCTTCGATGTCGCCTCGATCCCCGAGATCGAGCTGGTATCGGCGTTCGCGCCGGGCGCGCGCATGGCCTTCATGCACCCGGTGAAGAGCCGCCGCGCCATCGCCCAGGCCTACAGCGACCACGGCGTGCGCACCTTCGCCTTCGACACCCACGAAGAGCTGGCCAAGATCCTCGACGCCACCGGCGGCGCCAAGGACCTGAACCTGATGGTCCGCCTGGCCGTGCAGGCGGAAGGCGCGGCCTATTCGCTGTCCGGCAAGTTCGGCGTCGAGCTGCATGACGCGCCGGCCCTGCTGCTCGCCGCGCGCCGCGCGACCCAGGAGCTGATGGGCGTCTCCTTCCACGTCGGCAGCCAGTGCATGCGGCCGACCGCATTCCAGGCCGCGATGAGCCAGGCTTCCCGCGCCCTCGTCCGCGCCGGCGTCTTCGCCGATGTGGTCGACGTGGGCGGCGGCTTCCCGTCGATCTATCCCGGCATGGTCCCGCCGGACATGGCCGACTATCTCGACTCCATCGACCGCGGCTTCGCCGAGATGATGGTCCATGAGACCACCGAGCTGTGGTGCGAGCCGGGCCGGGCGCTGGTGGCGGAAGCCTCCTCGATCCTGGTGAAGGTCGAGCTGAAGAAGGGCGACGCGCTCTATCTGAACGACGGCAGCTACGGCAGCCTGTTCGACGCGGCGCACACCAAGTGGCCGTTCCCGGTGAAGCTGTTCCGCGGCGCCGAGACCGCCGACGACGGCGAGGCGCTGGAAGTGGAAGGTCCCCTGAAGCCCTTTCGTTTCTACGGCCCGACCTGCGACAGCCTCGACCACATGCCGGGCCCGTTCTGGCTGCCGGAAGACGTCCGCGAGGGCGACTACATCGAGATCGGCATGCTCGGCGCCTATGGCGTGGCCATGAACACCCGCTTCAACGGCTTCGGCGACGCGGAGACCGCGATCGTCGAGGACGCGCCGATGGCCTCGATGTTCGGCCTCGCCGGCCGCACCATCCGCCTGCCCCGCGAGGCGCAGGAGGAGGAGCGGAACAAGGTCGTGCGCCTGTCGCGTCCCAAGGGCCGCGCCGGCAAGAGCCGCCGCAAGCGGTAACAACGGACACATTGCATGTGTTAAAGGCGCGGCCGGTCGCTCCGTCCCGGTCGCGCTTCTCCTATGGACGGGCTTTCACCTCTCAGAAGGGAACTTCCGAAGATGAACGCTGACGTTCAGAAGACCAACCGCAAAGCCGAGCTGCTGGCCAACACCGTCGAGCATGTGGCGATCGACCAGTACGACGCCCGCCCGGTGATCGACGCCATGCGCAAGATGAGCTTCACCAGCCGCGACACGGCGCGGGCCGCCGACATCTGGTCGATGAGCCTGGAGGACGCCGACTGCTCGACCTGGCTGACGCTGGCCGGATCGACCAGCGCCGGCGGCTGCATGCACATCTACCGCGACATGCTGAAGTACGGGATGATCGACGTGGTGGTGGCCACCGGCGCCTCCATCGTCGACATGGATTTCTTCGAGGCGCTGGGTTTCAAGCACTACCAGGCGCAATCGAACGTCGACGACCGCGACCTGCGCGACCTCTACATCGACCGCATCTACGACACCTACATCGACGAGGAAGAGCTGCAGAACTGCGACGGGACGATCTACGCGCTCTGCGAAGCGCTGGAGCCGCGCCCCTATTCCAGCCGCGAGTTCATCTGGGAGATGGGCAAGTGGCTGGCGGCCGGCAACGCCAAGAAGCCGGGCAGCCTCGTCCAAACCGCCTACGAAGAGGGCGTGCCGATCTTCTGCCCGGCTTTCGTGGATTCGTCCGCGGGCTTTGGCCTGGTGAAGCACCAGGTCGAGCGGATGAAGGCCAAGCAGCCCTACCTGACCATCGACGCCGTCGCCGACTTCCGCGAGCTCACCGACATCAAGATCGCCGCCGGCGCCACGGGCCTGTTCATGGTCGGCGGCGGGGTGCCGAAGAACTTCGCCCAGGACACCGTGGTCTGCGCCGAGATCCTCGGCCACGAGGTCGACATGCACAAATACGCCGTGCAGATCACCGTGGCCGACGTGCGCGACGGCGCCTGCTCGTCTTCGACGCTGAAAGAGGCCTGCTCCTGGGGCAAGGTCGACGTGACCTGGGAACAGATGGTCTTCGCCGAGGCCACCACGGTGGTGCCGCTGATCGCGTCCGATGCCTGGCATCGCGGCGCGCACAAGAACCGCACCAAGCGCCGTTGGGCGAAGCTGTTCGGCAAGGCCTAGCCGACACGAAAATGGCCGCCGCCGGGGGATCGGCGACGGCCAGTTCAGGTTCCGGGGAGGCCGGGTTCCGGGGAAGAATGCGGGCTATTCGCAGTAGACGCGGACCTTGGCGTCGGTGGAGTCCACGTCGACGCTGAAGTCGTCGAGGTGGCTGATCAGCTCCTCGAGGTTCTCCGGCTTCAGCTGGCCGATGTCGAAGGGCACGCCGTTCTTGGCGAGTTCCTCGTTCACCTGGTCGCGGGCGGCCGGCGGGATCAGGCTGGAGAGGCGCACGCCGGCCCGCAGCAGCGCCATGGGCACGCGGATGTTCACCTTGGTGTTGTCGCCGTGCACGTCGGCGTCGACGGTCACCCGCAGGTACTTGGGCGCCGCGTTGCTGCGAAGCGGTGGCGAGGCTGCGCCCGAAGGCGGCGCATCCGTGTGGTCCAGCGCCGACAGCAGGCGCTCGGCCTCGTCGGCGTTGATCTTTCCGTCGGCGAGCATCTGCAGGACGGAACGGCGGTCGTTGTTCATGGGAGGATCTCCTAGAAAATGCGGATGCTGACGAGCGCTTCGGGGGTGTCCACGTGGACCACCGTGCCGCCCAGGCTGAGCAGCACAGCGCCGAGCCTTACGGCGGTGGCGAACGGCGGGGTGCGGTAACGCGGCGGCGTGCAGAGGTAGATGAGCGGCGCGAACAGGAAGACGAAGGGCGCCAGCAGCAGAAAGATCAGCGTCATCGGCAGCCACAGACGGACGACGACGCGGCGCTGCGGCGCCGCCGGCGCCGGGTCGGGCCGGGAGCGCACCGGCGCGGCGTGCCGGGCCAGGGCGCGGCCGGTCCGCTGGGCGCGGGCCTCGGCATTGGCCAGGCTGAAGTGACGGATAGCGCGGGGCGCGTAGAGCATTATTGGCCTCCCAGTTCGGCGACGGCCTGATCGGCGGTGATCTCGCCGCGGGCCAGGCGCTCCAGCACCTCGGCGCGAGCCAAGGTGGGATGGGGCTCCGGATCGACCTCGACGAATTCGAGGCTGGCGGCGATGCGGTTCAGCCGGGCCTTGATGGTCGGGTAGGAGACGCCGAACACCTGCTCCATCTCCTTGATCGAGCCGTGGCCGCGCACAAAGGCGGCCACGAACACCTGATCCTCGGCGGAGAGCTGGGCGAGCCGCGGCAACTCGAAGGCGCCCTCGATGGCCACGCCCTGTTCGACCAGGCGCACGCGCTCGACGACGATGGGCCGGCCACGGGTCAGCTCACTCAGCGCTTGCCAGTCCTGGACGGCGGCTTGGGTTTTTGTATCGCTCATGACTCTGATATTGAGATTTTTAATATTGAAGTCAAGTTTTTTAATTTTGCACCGCGCACCTAGGGGAAAATCGGTCCTGCCGATTGAATCCGGCCGCCGGCTCTGCGACACCGGCTGTCACAATTGGGAGTGCGAGATGGCGTGGAAGCTTGTGATGGCCGTGACCGCGGCGGCGGTCTTGACGATGGGCGCGGACCCCGCGCCACCCTCCGCCATGCCGCCGCCGCCCGCCATCAAGCCCTATCTCGGCGCCGCGGGCCTCCCCGACACGCTCAAGATCCTGCCGCCGGCCCCGCAGAAGGGCGACATCCGCTACGAGACCGACCGCAAGATGTTCCTGGGCACGCGCAAGCTGGCCGGCACGCCCCGCTTCGCACTGGCGCTGAATGACGACGCGCTTTCCGGTCAGGCGCTGATGAAGGACTTCAGCTGCGCGCTCGGCGTCGAACTCACCGCGGCCAACGCGCCGAAGTTCATGTCGATGATCCCGCGCATCGGCCGCGACGCCTCGACCGCCACCAACCTGCCCAAGGACTACTGGAAGCGGCAGCGGCCGTTCCTGATCGACAAGGGCCCGACCTGCATCGATCAGAACGGCCCGATCAAGGACACCCTGGACTATCCCTCCGGCCACAACACCTACAGCTGGGCCGTGGGCCTGATCCTGGCGGAGCTGGCCCCCGACCGGGCGACGGAGATCCTGGTCCGCGCCCGGGCCTATGGCGAAAGCCGGATGGTCTGCGGCGTGCACAACATGAGCGCGGTGGAGAACGGCCGCACCAATGGCGGGATCCTGGTCGCCGCCCTGCACTCGTCCCCGGAGTTCCGCGCCGACATCGAGACGGTCCGCGCCGAGATCGCCAAGGCGCGCAAGGCGGGCCCGGCCCCCGATCCGGCCGCCTGCGCCAAGGAAGCGGAGCTGCTGACGTCGCCGTACTGAGCCGACCCCGGCCTTCGCAGGGGTGAGTCGCTACGCGCTCAAATCCCCGCGTACCACTCGTAGCCGCGGTCTTCCCAGAAGCCGCCATTGCCGCGGCCGAGGTGGGCGTAGTCCGCCACCGCCTCGATGCGCATGATGTACTTCGCCTGCTTGTAGCCCAGCTGGCGCTCCACCCGCAGACGCAGCGGGGCCCCGTGCGCCACCGGCAGGACCTGGTCGTTCATGGCGTAGGCCAGGATGGTCTGCGGGTGGTAAGCGTCGACCAGGTCGATGCTCTCGTAGTACTGGCCGGTCCCGTCGAGCGTCTGCTCCAGGGTGTCGCCGCAGTGGAAGACGATGTAGCGGGCGCTCGGCTTCAGGCCCGCCTTGTCGAGCAACGGCCCCAGCCGCGCCCCGGTCCACTTGGCGATCGACGACCAGCCCTCGACGCAGTCGTGCCGTGTGATCTGGGTGCGCGAGGGCTGGGCGCGCAAGTCCGCGAGGCTGAGCGACAGGGGCCGCTCCACCAGACCATCGATCACCAGCCGGTAGTCGGCGAAGCCCTTGGTCTTCAGCGCCACATAGTCGGGGTCGTTGGGATCGATGGAGCCGTTCGGCCGGAAGTCGGAGGAGATGTCGGCATGGGTGAATTCCCGCGCCAGGGCCTTGCGGTCGACCAGCAGGCGCTGCGCGCGCCGCGTCAGGCCCTCGGCGCTCTGCAGGAAGGCGACGCCCTGCTTGCTGTTGGTGATCTTGTCGCAGGCGCCCAGCGCCAGCGCGCCGGCCGAGGCCAGGCCCGCCCGCAGCCAGCCGCGGCGGTTGACGGGGGCGTTCACGCCGGCTCTCCCGTCTTGTCGGGGATGATGGCGTAGCGGCCGGTGATCATCGAGCGGATGTTGTTCCAGGTCCCCGACGCCACGACCATGAACAGATGCAGCAGCACGAAGCCGACGAGGCTGAAGGCGGTCAGGAAGTGGATCGTCCGCGCCGACTGGCGGCCGCCGAAGAAGTCCACCAGCCCCGGCGCAAACGCGTCGAAGCCCGGCGACATGCAAAGCCCGGTCAGCACCATCAGCGGCAGCAGGATCAGCACCACCGCCAGATAGGCGCCCTTCTGCAGGACGTTGTAGTGGCGCGCCTCCTCGCCCTTGGGGAACTTGAGCTTCGCGTGGGTGACGATCTCATGCCAGACGTTCCTGGGCGCGACGTCGTGCCTGGTCGGCAGAAGGTCCTTGCGGATATGGCCGCCGATGAGGCCGGCCAGCCAGTAGGTCAGGCCGTTGATCACGAAGAGCCAGGCGAAGAAGAAGTGCCAATGCCGGCTGTCGGCGAGATCACGGAAGCTCGGCACGGTCGCCCAGGCCGGGAAGGCCACCGGGACCCGTTCGCCCACCTTGCCGGAATAGCCGAGCAGGCCGGTGGTGTTGAACTTCGCCGCGCCGATCTGGGTGAAGCCGATCATGTCGGCGCCCTTCGGCTCCGCGCCGATCAGCACCCACGGGTGGGCGAAGACCGCCTTCTGCCCCCAGTAGAGGGCCGGATGCGCGCCGAAGATGTTGAGCCCGCTCATCAGCAGGAAGGTGAGCGCCAGCACATTGATCCAGTGCGTCGCGCGGGTGACCGCGGCGTGGCGGTAGACCAGGACTTTCTTCGGTTTGGCCATCGTCTCGAAAGCTCCTCCCCCGAAGCTTGCCTCTGTTTGGCGTCAAACACCATTCGCGGCGGCGCGGCCAAGGTTACAGGCGCGGCGCTAGGCGTTTCGGGGCGGGCGCCCTTAAGTTCCGCGCGCACGGCGGCGGGAGGCGGGTCTTGAGCGAGGGCGTGGAGGTCTGGCGGGGCAGCGTGGCGACGTGGGAGTGCGACGCCATGGGCCACCTGAACGTCGGCTTCTATGTGGCCAAGTCGATGGAAGGGCTCGCCAGCCTCGCCGCCGAACTCGGCATGGCCGGGGCCTTCGCCGCCGACGCGCGGGCGACCCTGACCGTGCGCGAGCAGCACATCCGCTTCCTTCGCGAGGCCAGGCCCGGCATGCCGCTCGCCATGACCGGCGGGGTCATCGAGATCGGCGAGAGCCAGGCCCGGCTGATCTTCCTGCTACGCCACGCCGACGGTCAGTTGGCCGCGAGCTTCCAGACGCTCGTCGACCACGTCACCGCCCGGGACGCCCGCGCCTTTCCCTGGCCGGCGCGGGTGCTGGCGCGCGCGCAGGCCCTGCGCCTGCCGGTCCCGCCGGAAGCGGCGCCACGCAGCCTCGGCCTGGAGCCGGTGGAAAGCCGCGCGAGCCTGGCGCGGGCGAATGAACTCGGCCTTCGCCGCACCGGCCTGGGCGCGGTGCGGCCGGGCGACTGCGACCTCTTCGGGCGGATGCGCACTGAGCTGATGATGGCCCGCATCTCCGACGGCATCCCGCACTTCCTGCAAGGCCGCTCGCTGAACGGCGAACCGCCGGGCCAGCGGGCCGGCGGCGCGGCGCTGGAATACCGGCTGATTCACCTGGACTGGCCGCGCGCCGGCGACCGGGTCGAACTGCGCTCCGGGGCCTCGGGCGGCGACGCGCGGTTCCGCAAGCTGACCCACTGGCTGCTGGACCCGGACTCAGGCCGCGCCTGGGGCGCCGCGCAGGCCATCGCCGTCTCCTTCGACCTGGAGACCCGCAAGATCATTACGCTTTCCGACGAGGCGCTGGCCGCCGCCGACGCCCAGGTGATCCCCGGCCTGACCCTCTAGCGCGCCGCGCAGGAGGCCAGGAGCGCGCGGACCAGCTCCGGGCGCTCCATCGGCAGGAAGTGCGTGGTCTTGGGGATGGTCTGCACCTGGATGCGGCCGTCGTCGCCCAGATCGTTCTCGTGGCCTTCGAGCCGGAAGGTCGAGCCCTCGGCGGCCCGCAGCACGCGGATCGGACAGCGGCTTTCGTGGAAGGCCGCCCAGGCGTCGTAGTTGTGGGTGCGGAAGTTCGACGCCTCCCATTCCGGCGCGCAGGTCAGCGTCACCTCACCGTCCGCCGTCTCGCGGAAGCCGGCCTCGACGTAGTCGGCGATCTGCGCCTCGCTCCAGGTCCTGAAGCCGCCGCGGCCGAGGTAGGCCTCGAAGGCCGCCTGCTTGCTGGGGAAGGTCGCGCGGCGCCTGAGCGCGCCCGCCAGCAGCGGCGAGTCCTCCGTCGCGCCGGACCGCTGCGCCTCGACCGGCACCACCACCGGGTCGAACAGCGCCAGCGCGCGCACCCGCGCCGGCTCCGCCGCGGCGGCCAGCAGGCTGGAGGTTCCGCCCATGGAATGGCCGCCCAGCACCACCGGCGCCTCGCAGGCCGCCGCCAGCAGCGCCAGCAGGTCGTCGCGGAACTCCAGCCATCCCTGCCGGCCCTTGATCACCGTCGGCAGGGTGCTCGCGCCGTGACCTCGCAGGTCGAGCGCCAGGATGCGCACATCCGAGGCGAGCGGCTGCAGGATCGTGCGGTAGGTGCGGCCGTTGAAGCCGTTGGCGTGGGAGAAGACGATGTCCACCGGCCGGTCGGCGGGTCCGAAGTCCAGCGCGGCCATGGCCCCGCCTCGGCTGGGAAGCGGAATCGTCCGCTCACGCGGCTCGGTGTCGACCAGGGCGTTCATGGCCCCCATATAGCCGCCAGACCCAGGAGGAGAAGACATGAAGCTCGCGACCGTCGGCTATGAACGCGACACCCAACCGGCGGTGATCGACCGGTTGAAGGCGGCCGGCGTCGAGCTGGTGATCGACGTCCGGGCCGTCGCCGCCTCGCGCAAGGCCGGCTTCTCCAAGACCCTGCTGTCGGCCAGTCTCAATGCCGAGGGCATCGGCTACGTCCACCTCCGCCAGCTCGGCACGCCCAAGCCCGGCCGCGACGCTGCGCGGAAGGGCCACGTGGCGGAGATGCACGAGATCTTCAAGGCGCACATGGCCGAGCCCGGCGCGCGCATGGAACTGGCCAAGGCGACCGAACTGGTGCGCGACGGCAAGAAGGTGGCCCTGCTCTGCTACGAGGCCGACGCGGCGGGCTGCCACCGCACGATCCTGGCGAACTGGATCTGCGAGGATCTGGGCTGCGGGATCGAGAACCTCTAGCGCGAGCCTAGACTTCCAGTTCGGCGTCGGTCAGGTCGCAACCGGCGAGGTTCGCGCCGTTCATGTCGGCTTCCAGGAAGCGCGCCCGGTGGGCGTGGGCCCCGCGCAGGTCGGCGCCGCGCAGCACCGCGCGGGTGAAGTCGGTGCGCACGAAGCGGCCGCTGCCGATGGTCAGGGGGCCGAGCTTGGCGCCGCGCAGGTCGGCGCGGGTGAAGGACGCGCCGACGAGCTTGGCGCCGCGCAGATCGGCGTCGCGCAGGTCGCAGCCGCGGAAGTCCGCGCCGGAGAGGTCGGCGCCCTGGAACTGGGCGGCCTGGATGTCGAGACCGAAGAAGATGCCGTTGCGGCCGACCAGCCCGGTCAGCCGGCGGTCCTTCAGCGTCTTCATCGGGCGGAAATCGACGCCGCTCATGTCGACCACCGAGCCCCGCGAGCCGCTGCTATCGCAATAGGCCTCGTGCTCGGCCAGCACCTTGTCGAGCGGCCGCTCGTCCACATAGGTCACTTCCGGCGGGGCGCGCAGCACGTCGGTCATGTCGACGTTGTCGAGGATCGCGCCCTCCAACATCGCGCCCGACAGCACCGTGCGCTTCATCGAGGCGCCGGAGAGGTCCGCGCCCGCGAGGTCAGCGCCGGTGAGATCGGCGCCGTCGAGCACGGCGCGGGTCAACTTGGCGCCGGCCATGTGGGCGCCGGAGAGATTGGCGTCGGTGAAGTCGCTGGACATGGCCACGGCGCCGGCCATCTGCGCCCCGGCCAGGTTCGCGCCCGAGAGGATCGCGTAGTTCAGCTCGCCGGGCCTGTGCTCGTGGCGCAGGATGCGGAAGCCGTCGAGCTTGTCCTGCAGGGCGATGCGCCCCTCGCGCAGGTCGCAGCCAGGCAGTTCGGCGCCGGCGAGGTTCGCGCCTCTGAGGCAGGCGCCGCGCAGGTCGGCGCGGCTGAGATTGGCGCGCCGCAGGTCGGCTTCCCGCAGGTCGGCGCCAAACAGGATGCCGCGCGTCAGGTTGGCCCGAGCGAGCGTCGCCCCGTGGAAATTCGCGCCGGCGAAGTCCGCCTCGCGCAGATCCAGGCCCTCGAGCGTGCAGTTGGAAAGGTCGGCATAGGTCAGGCTCAGGCGCCGTCCGCCGGAACGGCCCGCCAGATAGCGCTGGTGCGCCTCGACCGCCTCTCTGAGCGCCTGAGCGTCGAGAGCCAGATGGTGGGGTTGGGCTTGGGAGGGCATTGGTGACCTTTGCGCGCCCGCAAAATGCGGCGCCGTCACTTAAAGAACGGTTGCGCCGGGCCCTTCACGAACCAGGTTATTTCAGAACCAGCCGCGCCGCTTGAACCACAGGACCGGCAGGATCGCCGAAATCGCCATCAGGCTGAGCGCCATCGGATAGCCGAACGGGAAGTCCAGCTCCGGCATGTGCTTGAAATTCATCCCGTAGACGCTGGCCACCAGCGTCGGCGGCATCAGGATCACGGCGGCCACCGAAAAGAACTTGATGATCCCGTTCTGCTCGATGTTGATCAAGCCCAGCGCCGCGTCCAGCAGGAAGGCGATCTGACCCGACTGGGCGTTGGCGTGCTCGGTCAGCGACTGGCCGTCGCGCTGCAGGGCGTGCAGGTGCGCGGCGCACTCATGGTCGGCGGAGATTTCCGGCGCCAGCGCCGCGAAGCTGAACAGGCGCGAGAGGCTGACCAGGCTGTTGCGGGTCAGCGACGTCAGCGACTGGGCCCGCGCCAGGTCGGTCAAGAGGGCCTCGAACTGCGCGCCCTTGGGCCGGGCGAAGATCGCCTGGGAAACGCTCTCCACCTCGGCGCCGGACCGCTCCAAGAGGTCGGCCAACCGCTCGACCACCGCGTCGAGCAGGCCCAGCAGGCAGGAGGAGGCCGAGGCTGCCTCCAGCGACTGCGCCCGCTCGGCGAACAGGTCGAAGGCCTTCAGCTCGTCATAGCGGATGGTCACCAAGAGGCCGGCGGCCAGCACGAAGGTCACCGGCGCATCGGCGCGGCCCTGGCCGTCGTCGCCGCGGCGCGCCAAGAGGCTGGCGGTCATGAAGGTCGCGCCGTGCGCCTGATAGAGGCGGCTGGACGGCTCGATCTCGGCCATCTCCTCCCGCGTCGGCAGCCCCAGGGACAGCGCCGCCTCGACGGCCAGTTCCTCCTCGCGGGTCGGATGGATCAGGTCGAGCCAGAGCGCATCGGCCGGCGGACGCCAGCCGGAATCCGGCGTCACCGCTTCCGGGCGAGCCGCACCACGCCTCAGGATCTTCAGCACACCAGGTCTCCGCCAGGGAGCGTCCCTAGTGGAGCGTCACGCGAATAGCGTCAATTCGATTGGACGGGTCGGCTCTAGTTGCTGCCGCTGTCGCCACGGGCCGCCTTAGCGATCAGGGCGGCGATGCGGTCGGTGGAATCGGCCGCCTGATTGAGCATCGAAAGCGGGCCGCCGCCGGGCCGCACGGCCGAGGCCATCTGGCTGGCCGCCGACTGCGCCATGGCGATGGCGGTGTTCTCGGCGTTGGACAGGCCGCTGGCGGCATAGAGCTTGGCCTTGGCGTCCTGATAGATGAAGCCGTAGGTCTGATAGGTCGATCCGCCCAGATCGCGGCTGGGGTCGTACCAGACCTTCACCTGGCTCCAGTTGCCCTCGGGGGAGACGTCGACCAGGGTCACGTCCTTCTCGACCTTGCCGCGGCCGCCGTCGATCGGCGACCAGTTGGCGTGGGTGATCTGGACGATGCGGTCGGTCAGCACCTCGGAGACCACGGCCACGTGTCCCAGGCGCATGCGCTCGGTGGGCTTGAAGCAGAGCACCGCGCCGGCCTTCGGCTGAAAGCCCACGTCGTACTTGCCGATGGCCTGCTGCCACCAGGTGTAGGCGTCGCCGAAAAGTTGGATGCCGGACACCAGGCGCGCGAAGGGAACGCACTGCCAATAGGTCTCGGCGAACGCTCCCCCAACCGCGGGAACGAGGCTCATAACCGCCGCGACGGCGAGGGAACCCAAAAGGGTTCTCGTCCGCTTAAGCATGTTTGTGAAACTCCCCGAACGCAAACTCGATCATGAGATAACCCTATCCCGCGTAGAGTGAAAAGAGGGTTTAGATTCGCGCGACGGAACGCCGCGCACGGATTATCGCGCGTCAGGCTGAGCCGTAGGGCTGAATAGTTATAAAATCCGAGAGTTGACAAGAAAAATCCTACAATCAATCCCCTCGATTCAAGATATCAATCCCACTCAGCGCGTTCTTACGCCGTAAGATTGTCTATCTAGACGTCCAACGTATTCTGATGATTGTTCTGTCGCATCCATCGAACACTTCGGATCACGCCCCTGTAACGAAATGAAACAAGAGCTCGCCGTCCGTGGCGAGGTCTTCGCCTGCCAAGCGAATTTTTTCGCAGGCGCCCTCACAAGTTCGAGATGCGGGCGCCCGGCGCGCCAATCGCCTGCAAATGCGGCGGAATCGGTCATTTTCGGCCAGGCCGGCGCGGCCCGCGGCGCAACTGCGGACCACGCCCCCGCGTTCAGCCTGCCAGACATTTGGAGAGCCCCTATGAAAGCCTCGATCATCGCCGCCGCCCTGGCCGCGACCGGGTTGCTGGCCGGCGCCGCCGCCGCGCAGACCGGAGACAATGAAGCCGGCGTGCCGCTGACGCCCGCCGAAGCCGCCGGCGTCTGGACCGTGGCGTCGCAGGGCAAGGACCTCTGCGTGCTGACGCTCGGCGCCGCTCACTCGGTGAAGGCGCCCTCGACCTGCAACGAGGTCGTGGGCGGCAATCCGACCGGCTGGCAGCCGACCAAGGACGGCATGCAGCTGATCGGCGCCGGCGGCCAGCAGATGCTCGCCTTCCACCGCTGGAGCAACAGCCTGTTCGTTTCGCACCGCTCCAGCGGCGTGGACATTCAGCTGCGCCGCGGCGGTCCCACAGGCTAGGCCCTACAGGAAGCTGTAGGGATCGATGTCGATGGCCACGCGGATGGCCGCCGGCGGCCGCACCCGCGCGCGCCACGCCGCCATATAGGCCGAGAGGTCCACCGCGCGGTCGGCGCGGACCAGGAAGCGCTTGCGCCGCCGCCCGCGGATCAGGCCCAGCGGCGCGTCGGCCGGTCCATAGACCTCGACGCCCGCCGAATTGGGCGCGGCCTGAGCCATCAGCTGGACGAAGCTCTCCAGCTGCGCCGGGTCGATCCCCGACACCACCACCGCCGCCAGGCGCCCGAACGGCGGCAGGCCGGCGAGCTCGCGCTCCGCCATCTCGGCCTCCACGAAGGCGTCCCGGTCCTGCGCCGCCAGCGCCTGCATCACCGCATGCTCCGGCGCCCAGGTCTGCAAGAGCGCGCGGCCCGGTTTGTCCCGGCGCCCGGCCCGGCCGGTGGCCTGCGCCAGCAGCTGATAGGTCCGCTCCGCCGCGCGCAGGTCGCCGCCGCGCAACCCCAAGTCCGCGTCCACCACGCCCACCAGGGTCAGGTCCGGGAAATTGTGCCCCTTGGCCGCCGCCTGGGTCGCCACCAGGATATCGATCTGGCCAGCCGCCATGGCTTCGATCAGCCGGCGGCCCTCCCGCGCGTCGAAGGCGGTGTCGGAAGAAAAGACCGCCACGCGGGCCTGCGGGAACAGCTCCTTGGCCTCCTCCTCGACCCGCTCGACGCCCGGCCCGATGGAGACCAGCGCGTCGTGCGCGCCGCAGTGCGGGCAGGCCTTGGGCTTGGGCATGGAAAAGCCGGTCAGGTGGCAGACCAGCCGCCCGGAATAGCGGTGCTCGACCAGCCAGGAATCGGTGTCGGGCGCGGTCATCCGCTCGCCGCAGGCCTTGCAGAGCACAAGGGGCGCATAGCCCCGGCGGTTGAGGAACAAGAGCGTCTGTTCGCCCCGGGCGAAGGTCTCGCCCATGGCCTTGATGAGCGCCGGCGACAGCCAGCGGCCGGCGGCCGGCGGGCTTTCCCGCAGATCGATCAGCTCGATATCCGGCAGCTGGGCGTCGCCATGCCGCGCCGAGAGCCGCAGCCACCGGTAGCGGCCCTGCTCGGCGTTGCGCAGGCTCTCCAGCGACGGCGTCGCCGAGGCCAGCACCACCGCGGCATCCTCGATCTTGCCCCGCGCCACCGCCAGGTCGCGGGCGTGATAGATGAAGCCCTCCTCCTGCTTGAAGGAGGCGTCGTGCTCCTCGTCGACGACGATCAGCTTGAGGTTCGAAAACGGCAGGAACAGCGCCGAGCGCGCGCCGACCACGATCCGGCACCGCCCGTTCGCCACCGCTTCCCACACCCTGCGCCGCGCGGGCGGGGCGACGTCGGAGTGCCATTCGCCGGGCTCGGCCCCGAACCGCTCGGCGACGCGGCCGATCACCGCCTGGGTCAGCGCGATCTCCGGCAGCAGGATCAGCACCTGCGCCGTCGGATCGGCGGCGAGCGCCTGGGCGGCGGCCTCCAGATAGACCTCGGTCTTGCCCGAGCCGGTGACCCCGTCCAGCAGGGCGACGCCGTAGCCGCCCTCCGCCAGCATGGCTTTCAGGCCGTCCGCCGCCGCCGCCTGGCTGGGGTTGAGGCTGGCGCCGGCCCGCGCCGGGTCAGGCGGATCGAACGACGCCACCGCCTCGACCAGCGAAACCGCCAGCACGCCCTCGTCGATCAGCCCCTTCACGACGCCCGAGCCCACGCCCGCGGCGCGCGCCAGATCCGGCGGGGTGAGGGCCTGGGCGGCGGCGGCCTCCAGCACCCTAGCCCGCGCGGGCGTCGGACGCGCCGGCTGAGCGCCGGTGAGCGCTGTGATCCGCACCGGCCGGGGCTTTGGCGCGCGGGCGCCGCGTAGCGCGATGGCCAGCGGCTGGCCCGGCCAGTCGACCGAATAGCGCGCCGCCCACTGCACGAACTCCACGGTGCCGGGTGGCAGGCGCGGCTCCTCCAGCAGCGCTTCCAGGGGCTTCAGCGGCCGGTTGCCGCCGGCCGCCTCGCGCAGGCCCACCACCACGCCGCGCAGCAGGCGCGGACCGAGCGGCGCGGCCACCTGGTCGCCCAGCTGCAGGCCCATGCCCTCCGGCTCGGCGTAGTCGAAGGCCTCGGGCAGGGGCATCGGCAAAAGAACGGAGGCGATGCGACTCATCCCAAATCTTTCTCTGCGCGCGGAGCGCAGGGATGGGCTTTTGCGCTTTGCCTCTGGGCGAGTACAAGCCCCACTCTAGGACCTTGCCCCGCGGGCGCGGTCCGCGAACCCAGGATCTCAGCTATGCAACTCTTCCTCGACAGCACCGACGTGGCCGCCATCAAGGACCTCGCCGCCACCGGCCTGGTGGACGGCGTCACCACCAATCCCACCCTGATCGCCAAGTCCGGCCGTCCCATGGCCCAGGTCATCGCCGAAATCTGCGGCGTGGTCGAGGGGCCGGTGAGCGCCGAGGTCGCCGCCCAGGACACCGCCGGCATGCTGGACGAGGGTCGCAAGCTGGCCGGCATCGCGCCCAATGTTGTGGTCAAGGTGCCGCTGACCCGCGACGGCCTGATCGCCTGCCGCGAGTTCGCCCACGAGGGCATCTCCACCAACGTGACGCTGTGCTTCTCCGCCGCCCAGGCCCTGCTGGCCGCCAAATGCGGGGCCAGCTACATCTCGCCCTTCATCGGCCGCCTCGACGACGTCGGCGCCGACGGCATGGACCTGATCGTCGAGATCCGGGCGATCTACGACAACTACGATTTCGACACCGAGATCCTCGCCGCCTCGATCCGCTCGACGGCGCATGTGACCACCGCCGCGCTCGCCGGCGCCGACTGCGCGACCATCCCGCCCGACGTGTTCAACGGCCTCTTCAAGCACCCGTTAACCGAACGGGGCCTTGATCAGTTCATGAAGGACTGGGCCAAGACGGGTCAGTCCATCCTGTAGGCTTCTGAGGCGCTGACATGGACGGGACGCAGGGCGATCTTCTGGAGGCCCGGCTGGAGGGAGTCCGCCTCGAGCCCGGCGCCGTCCGCCGCTTCCTCTCGGACAATCCGGAATTCCTCACCGGCGACGACGGCCTGCTGGGCGAGCTTGGCCTGAAGGTCGCGGGCGGCAATGTCGTGGACTTCGCGCCCGCCGCCATGGCCCGCATCCACGCCGCCCACCAGCAGGAAGCCAGCCAGCGGCAATATCTGGAGGAAACCGCCCAGGCCAATTTCGCCGCCCAGGCCCAGACCCACGGCGCGGTCGTCGACCTTCTGGACGCCCGCAACCACTCCGACCTCGCCCGCCGCGTCGACGAGCTGGCGCAACAGCGCTTCGGCCTCGCCGCCGGGGTCATCGCGCTGGAGACCGAAGGCCTGCCGCCGGCCGGCTGGAAGATGCTGGTCGAGGGCCAGGTGGACATGATCCTGGGCGGGCCGCAGCGGCTGGCCCGCATGGGCTTCGCGCCCACCGCGCTTGGCCTGTTCGGCGAGCGGGCCGAGGGCGTCGCCTCGATGGCCATGGTGCGGATGGCCATGTGGGAGCCGTCGCGCCAGGGCCTGCTGGCCTTCGGCTCCGCCGATCCGGAAGGGTTTACGCAGGACATGGGCGCCGAACTGGTCGCCTTCCTCGCCCGCGTGGTCGAGCGCACCGCCGAGCGCTGGCCGATTCTCTGATGACCGCGAAAGAGGCCCTGGCGCTCTGGCTGGAGCACCTGGCCCACGAGCGCCGCGCGTCGCCGCGCACGCTGGAGGCCTACGGCTTCGCCGCGCGCCGCTACATCGCCTTCCTGGAACAGCATCGCGGCGAGGCGATCTCGCTCGCCGACCTGGGCGGGATGACCGCCGGCGAGGTGCGCGCCTGGCTGGCCCACCTGCGCCAGGGGGACAGGCCGCTGTCGCCCCGTTCGCTCAGCCAGGCGCTGTCGGCGATCCGCAGCTTCCACGGCTTCCTCGACCGGCGCCTGAACACCCCCAACGCGGCCATCGCGCTGGTCCGGGGGCCGAAGGTGAAGCCCGGCGCGCCCCGGCCGGTCAGCGAGGACCAGGCGCGGGGCATGCTGGCCGAACCCGGCCTCGACCCCGACCGCGAGGACTGGGAGGCCGCCCGCGACGAGGCGGTGCTGACGCTGCTTTACGGCTGCGGCCTGCGGATCTCCGAGGCGCTGTCGCTGAAGCGTTCAGACGCACCGTTCCCCGAGAGCCTGCGCATCCTCGGCAAAGGGTCCAAGACCCGCATCGTCCCGGTCCTGCCGGCCGTGCGCGAGGCCACGCAGGCCTATCTCGCCGAAATGCCCTTCGCGCTCGGTCCCGACGAGCCGCTGTTCCGCGCCAAGCGCGGCGGGCCCCTAAGCCCTCGCCACGTCCAGGCGACGGTCCAGACCCTGCGCGGGCGCCTGGGCCTGCCGCCCAGCGCAACGCCGCATGCCCTGCGCCACAGCTTCGCCACGCACCTTCTGGGCGCCGGCGCCGACCTGCGCTCGATTCAGGAATTGCTCGGCCACGCCTCGCTGACCACGACCCAACGCTACACCCAGGTCGACGCGACGGCCCTGCTCAGCGCCTATTCGAAGGCGCATCCTCACGCTTGATCGCCGTTGAGACCGCCTGCGTCGTCACCGACGGCGTCGCGGGGTTCGGGTCGTCCGGTTTCACATTCCCCCAGAGCACGGTGATGACGCGGCAGCCGTCTATTTGGCGGTCGACGGCATAGATCACCCCGCCCGGTGGAAGCTCGGCGAGCTTGTGCGGCAGGACCTTGCCGTCGCGGTCCACCACCCGGTAGGGTTGGTCCCTGCAGCGGTCGGGAACCTGGAAAAGGTTCGGCGTGCGCTCGGTCCGTGGCGGGCCGCCGATCGTCGCGGCGGCGAAAAGTGCGGCGAGGATCATTTCGCGTCCTCCACCCAGCACGAGACGCCGTCGGGATAGTCGGCCCAATTCTTCAGAGGCTTTGGCGGCCGGTCGCCCTGGCGGTAGAGGGCGATGGGCTGGGCGAACGACACCTCCAGACGGCCGAGATCGTTGCGGCAGGCCGCTTTGCGGGGCAGCTGCCTGATGATCTCGGACGAGCGTGGCGGGGCCGGGGCGGCGAACGCCTGCAGGTTCGGATTGCTCGGGACCATCCCGACGATCTGCGAGGCGAGGAGGAGGGCGATCATGGCGCTTATCTCCGGGTCTTCGGCGAATTGGCCCGCAGAGTCTCACCGCGGCGTGGCGGCGACAAGTTAACTCTCAGGCCGGCCGCACCAGCCGCAGCCAGTCGATGTCCGAGCCCGGGTCGCGCCCGCGTTCGGTGCAGCGGAAGCCCTCGCGGCCGTAGAAGGCCTGGGCGCGGAGGTTGGGCGCCTGGACCTTCAGCGACAGGGGTCCGTCGGCGACCGACGCCACGTGGTCGAGCAGCGCCTTGCCCACGCCGCCGCCGCGCGCGTCCACATAGAGCGAGTGCAGGAAATTCTGCGGGCGGAAGAAGGCGGCCAGGCCGAGCACACACCCGCCGTCGACGGCGACATAGATCTCCTCCTCCTTGGCCGCGCGCAGGAAATCCTCGCGACGGTGCCGCGCGGGCGGCAGCCAGGTGAAGGTCTCCGACAGCACCCGCACATAGAGGTCCGCGCAGGCGCCGAGCTCATCGGACCTGGCGCGGCGGATCTCCATCGGAGGATTCAGGCCTGCATCGTCCACCCCTCGACGCCCATGGCCGCCTGGCGCAGCGCCTCGGAGCGTGTGGGGTGCGGGTGGCAGGTGCGTGCGACGTCCTCGCTGGCGGCGCGGAACTCCATGGCCACGCAGTATTCGCCGACCATCTCGGAGACGCTGGGCCCGATCAGGTGGGCGCCCAGCACCTCGTCGGTGGCGGCGTCGGCCAGGACCTTCACGAAGCCCTCGGTCTCGTGGTTGATCTTGGCGCGGCTGTTGGCGGTGAAGGGGAACTTGCCGGCCTTGTAGGCGCGGCCCTCGGCCTTCAGCTCCTCCTCGGTCTTGCCGACCCAGGCGACCTCCGGGGTCGTGTAGACCACGCTTGGGATGATCCCATAGGCCACGTGCCCCGCCTTGCCGGCGATGGTCTCGATGCAGGCCACCGCCTCGTCCTCGGCTTTGTGCGCCAGCATCGGGCCGTGGGTGACGTCGCCGATGGCCCAGACGCCGGGCGCCGAGGTCTTCCAGTGGTCGGTCTCGATGAAGCCGCGCTTGTCGGGCGCGATCCCGACGCTCTCAAGGCCGAGCCCGTCGGTGTAGGGCTTCCGCCCGATGGCCAGCAGGACGTAGTCCGCCTCGATGGTCTCGGCCGCGCCGCCGGCCACCGGCTCGACGGTGACGCTGACGCCCTTCTTGCCCGCCTTGGCGCCGGTGACCTTGCTGGAGAGCTTGAAGACCATGCCCTGCTTGGTCAGCGACCGCTGGAAGGTCTTGGCGACCTCGGCGTCCATGCCGGGCGTGATGCGGTCGAGGAATTCGATGACCGTCACCTGCGCGCCCAGCCTGCGCCACACCGAGCCCAGCTCCAGGCCGATGATGCCCGCCCCGATCACCACCAGGCTCTTGGGAACCTCCGGCAGCGATAGCGCGCCGGTGGAATCGACGATCCGCTTCTGGTCCACCTCGACGCCCGCCAGGCCGGACGGCAGCGAGCCGGTGGCGATGACGATGTTCTTCGCCTCGTGGGTCGCGACAGCGCCATCGGGGCCGGTGACCTCGACCTTGCCGGGTCCGGCGATCTTGCCGGTCCCGCGCAGCCATTCGACCTTGTTCTTCTTGAACAGGAACTCGATGCCCTTGGTCAGCTGGCCGACCGAGGTCGCCTTCTGGGCCATCATCTGAGTGAGGTTCAGCTTCGGCGCGACCTCGATGCCGAGCTCGGCGAAATGGTTGGCCGCGGCGTCGTACATCTCCGAGGCGTGCAGCAGGGCCTTGGACGGCATGCAGCCGACGTTCAGACAGGTGCCGCCGAGCGTCGCGCCGCCATCGATCCCCTTGTCGACGCAGGCGACCTTCAGCCCCAGCTGGCCCGCGCGGATGGCGGCGTTGTAGCCGCCGGGGCCGCCGCCGATGATGATGACGTCATACTGAGCCATGGAGAGAGCGCCTGCTTCAAAAGTGCGGGCTCAGATATAGGCATTTCGGCCGCGAAGCGAGGCCGCAGGGGCGCTTTCTACCTCTGTCTCGACGCCCGCCGCCGGCGGACGCTCAGACGGTCCTAGTGCGGGCTGGGCTCCGCCACCGCCGTCGGCGGGTTGGGCGCGTCGCCGCTGCCGGGCGGACCCTTGGTCGTCGTGCTGCTGTTCGCGCCGGTGATGGCGGGCGCGACGGCGGTCGAGCCGGAGTGCTGCGAGCCGTCCATCCAGCTGCTGCAGGCCGCCAGCGTCAGGACGGCGGCCGCGACGCCGGCGAGGCGCGTGCCGGCGATCAGGTCATGTCTCATCGGAGGGTCCTCCAGGTGGGTCCGGACCAGCAAAACCCTGTCCAGGCGTCGCCGTTCCCGGAAACCCCGCCCGGAAGGCGCCTAGAGATCGAGCAGCAGGCGCTGCGGCTCCTCGATGGCTTCCTTCACGTGCACCAGGAAGGTCACCGCGCCCTGGCCGTCGACCACGCGGTGATCGTAGCTCAGCGCCAGGTACATCATCGGACGGATCACCACCTGGCCGCCGATGGCCATGGGGCGCTCCTGTATCTTGTGCATGCCGAGAATCCCCGACTGCGGCGCGTTCAGGATCGGCGTCGACATCAGCGAGCCATAGACCCCGCCGTTGGAGATGGTGAAGGTGCCGCCCTGCATGTCCTCGATGGCCAGCTGGCCGTCGCGGGCTTTTTTGCCCAGCGCCCCGATGGCCTTTTCGATATCGGCCAGGCTCATGGCGTCGGCGTCACGCACCACCGGGACCACCAGGCCCTTCTCGGTGCCGACCGCGACGCCGATGTCGTAGTGGTTCTTGTAGATCAGGTCCTGGCCGTCGATCTCGGCGTTGACGTCCGGCACCATCTTCAGCGCGTGGGTCACCGCGCGGACGAAGAAGCTCATGAAGCCGAGCTTCACCCCGTGGGTCTTCTCGAAGGCGTCCTTGTAGGTCGCCCGCATGGCCATCACCGCGGTCATGTCCACCTCGTTGAAGGTGGTCAGCATGGCGGCGTTGTTCTGGGCTTCCTTCAGGCGGCGCGCGATGGTCTGGCGCAGGCGCGTCATCCGCACCCGCTCCTCGCGCTCGTGCACCGCGCGGACCGGCGCGGGACCGGCGGGCGCCGGGGCCGGGGCGTTGGCGCGGGCGTCCAGCGCGGCCAGCGCATCGCCCTTGGTGATCCGGCCGTCCTTGCCGGTGCCGGCGATGGCGGAGGCGTCGAGCTTGTTCTCGGCCACCACGCGCTGCGCCGAGGGCGCCAGCACCGGCTCGGCGGCAGTCTTGGCGGCCGGGGCCGGAGCGGGCGCAGGTTCAGCCGCCTTCGCGGGCGCCGGCGCGGGCGTTTCGGCCTTGGCCGGGGCCGGCGCCGCGGCGGGCGCGGCCGCCTTGGGTGCGGCGGCGCCTTCGGTGATCTTGCCCAGGATCGCGCCCGGCTCAACGGTCGCGCCTTCCTCGAAGGCGATCTCGCTCAGCACCCCGTCCGACGGGGCGGCCACTTCCAGGCTCACCTTGTCGGTTTCCAGTTCGACCAGGATCTCATCCTTGCGGACCGCATCGCCGGCCTTCTTGGCCCAGCGCGCCACCGTGGCTTCGGTGACGGACTCGCCCAGCGCTGGCGTCATGATGTCGGCCATAGGGGATGCGCTCCTTAGATTCTCAAAAACTCAGACGAACTTGACGGATCAGGCGAAGGCTTCGGTGAGGAAGGCTTCGAGTTCTTTCAGGTGCCGCGCCATCAGGCCGGCCGCGGTCGAGGCCGAGGCCGGACGGCCGACGTAGCGGGCGCGCTTGGCCTTGATGTTCAGCCGGTCCAGCGTCAGCTCCAGCCAGGGGTCGACGAAGGTCCAGCCGCCCATGTTCTTCGGCTCTTCCTGGCACCAGACAAGGTCGGCGTTCTTGAACCGCTTCAGCACGCTGGAGATCGACTTCAGCGGCCACGGATAGAACTGCTCCAGCCGCAGCACATAGACGTCGTCGCGGCCCAGCTTGGCCCGCTGGTCGGTGATGTCGAAATAGACCTTGCCGGAGCAGATGATCACCCGGGTGATCTTGTCGTCGGGCTGCAGCACGATCCCGCCGACGTCGGCGCCGGCCTCGGCCCCGTCGATCATCACCCGGTGGAAGCTGGTGCCCTCGGCCAGGTCGGAGAGGTTGGAGACCGCGCGCTTGTTCCTGAGCAGCGACTTGGGCGTCATGACGATCAGGGGCTTGCGGAACTCGCGGATCATCTGGCGGCGCAGGACGTGGAAATAGTTGGCCGGGGTCGAACAGTTGACCACCTGCATATTGTCTTCCGCGCAGCTCTGCAGGAAGCGCTCGAGGCGCGCCGAGGAGTGCTCGGGGCCCTGGCCTTCGTAGCCGTGCGGCAGCAGCATCACGAGCCCGCTCATCCGCAGCCACTTGCGCTCGCCCGACGAGATGAACTGGTCGATGACCACCTGGGCGCCGTTCACGAAGTCGCCGAACTGGGCTTCCCACATGTCCAGCGTATTGGGGTCGGTCAGCGAGAAGCCGTACTCGAAGCCCAGCACCGCCTCCTCCGACAGCGCCGAGTTCAAGACCTCGAAGTGCGCCTGGTTGGGGCCGAGGTTGCGCAGCGGGAAATAGGTCTCTTCGGTCGTCTGGTCGATGATGCCGGCGTGGCGCTGGGTGAAGGTGCCGCGGATCGAGTCCTGGCCCGACAGGCGCACCGGGTAGCCCTGGTCGAGCAGGGTGGCGAAGGCTAGGTGCTCGGCGGTCGACCAGTCCAGGCCCTCGCCCTTTTCGATCGCCTCGCGGCGACCGGCGATCACCCGGTCGACCGTCTTGTGGACGCTGATCCGGTCGGGGACGGTGGTGATCTTCTGGCCCAGATCGAGGAGCTTCTGCTTCGGAACCCCGGTGACGCCGCTCTCTTCGGAGCCCGGCAGTTTCAGGCCCGACCACTTGCCGTCCAGCCAGTCGGCCTTGTCGGCGTGGTAGGTCTTGCCGCTGTCGAACTCGGCGTCGAGGAACTTGTCGAAGTCGGCGATCCAGCCGTCGACCTCGGCCTGTGTCGCCGTTCCCTCGCTCACCAGGCGCTTGGCGTAGAGGTCGCGGACCGTCGGGTGGTCCTTGATCTTCGCGTACATCAAGGGCTGGGTCATCGTCGGGTCGTCGCCCTCGTTGTGACCGAACCGGCGGTAGCAGAACATGTCGACCACCACGTCCTTGCCGAACTGCTGGCGGTACTCGGTGGCGACCTTGGCGGCGAACACCACCGCTTCCGGATCGTCGCCGTTGGCGTGGAAGATCGGGGCCTCGACCATCAGGGCCACGTCCGACGGATAGGGCGAGGAGCGGGAATTCTTCGGGCTGGTGGTGAAGCCGATCTGGTTGTTGACGATGAAGTGGACCGAGCCGCCGACGCCATAGCCGCGCAGTTGCGAGAGCGCGAAGCACTCGGCCACCACGCCCTGGCCGGCGAAGGCCGCGTCGCCGTGCATCAGCAGCGGCAGCACATGGCCGCGCCCGGCGCTGGCGTTGGCGCGCAGCGTGAAGGCCTGCTTGGCGCGCGCCTTGCCGATCACCACCGGGTTGACGATTTCGAGGTGGCTGGGGTTGGCGGTCAGCGACAGATGGACGGAGTTGCCGTCGAAGGCGCGGTCGGAGCTGGCGCCCAGGTGGTACTTCACGTCGCCCGAACCCTCGACGTCGGAGGGGAGCGACGAGCCGCCCTGGAACTCGTGGAAGATCACCTGATAGGGCTTGCCCATCACCGCGGCGAGCACGTTCAGGCGGCCGCGGTGCGGCATGCCGATGATGATGTCCTTCACGCCCAGCGCGCCGCCGCGCTTGATGATCTGCTCCAGGGCCGGCACCAGGCTCTCGCCGCCGTCCAGGCCGAAGCGCTTGGTGCCGGGGAAGCGGCGGTGCAGGAACTTCTCGAAGCCCTCGGTCTCGATCAGCTTCTTCAGGATGGCGACCTTGCCCTCCTTGGTGAAGACGATCTCCTTGTCACGGCCCTCGATGCGGGCCTGCAGCCAGCCCTTCTCCTTGGGGTCGGAGATGTGCATGTACTGCACGCCGACATTGCCGCAGTAGGTGCGCCTAACGATCTCCAGGATCTCGCGGATCGTCGCGGTCTCCAGGCCCAGCACGAAGTCCAGGAAGATCGGCCGGTCGTAGTCGGCGTCCGAGAAGCCGTAGGTCGCGGGATCCAGTTCGGAGGCGTCGCCGGGCGTGGTGGCGATGCCCAGGGGATCGAGATTGGCCTTCAGGTGGCCGCGCATCCGATAGGCGCGGATCATCATGATGGCGCGCAGGGAATCCAGCGTCGCGGCGCGGACGGCGTCGGTGGAGGGCGCGGGGCCGGAGGGCGCGGCGGCCGCGGGCGCGGCGGCGCGTTCGGCGATCTTGGCGCCGAGCTTGGCTTCCACCGCCGGCCACATGCCGTCGAGCGCCGAGAGCCAGTCGGGACGGGCGGGCGGGGCGGCGCGCTGGATCCAGGCGGGGTCGGCCGCGGCGCGCGTCACATCGCCCGCGGCGTCGTGCAGCGAGGCGAAGAAGGCGCGCCACGAGGCTTCGACCGAATTCGGGTCGGCCGACCACTGCGCATAGAGGTCTTCCACGAAGGCCGCGTTGCCGCCGTAGAGGAAGGAGGTCTCCGACAAGACCTCGTTGATCAGACCTGCATCGTCCGCCATGTCGTCCGCATTCCCTTAAGCGGGGACCGCGGAGCTTCTAGGAAAAGGAGCCGAGCGCGGACCGCTCTACTTACGTCTAGTTACCGGCTTAAGCCCCTTTAAGGACCTCAAGAAGGGTTTCACCGAGTTTCGCCGGCGATGGGGAGACACGGATGCCCGCAGCCTCCATCGCGGCGATCTTGTCCTCGGCTCCGCCCTTGCCGCCGGAGATGATCGCGCCCGCGTGACCCATGCGCCGTCCAGGCGGCGCGGTGCGTCCCGCGATGAAGCCGACCATAGGCTTCTTGGTCGGTGAATTCTTGATGAATTCCGCCGCATCTTCCTCGCCCGCGCCGCCGATCTCGCCGATCATGATGATCGACTCGGTCTCCGGGTCCTTCAGGAACAGGTCGAGCATGGCGATGAACTCGGTGCCCTTCACCGGGTCGCCGCCGATGCCCACGGCCGTCGTCTGGCCGAGGCCCACCTGAGTGGTCTGGAACACGGCCTCATAGGTAAGGGTGCCGGAGCGGGAAACCACCCCCACCGAGCCCTTCTTGAAGATGTTGCCCGGCATGATGCCTATTTTGCATTCATTGGGGGTCAGCACGCCCGGGCAATTGGGTCCGATCAGCCTGGATTTCGAGCCGTCCAGGGCGCGGCGCACCTTGACCATGTCCGACACCGGGATGCCCTCGGTGATGCAGATGATCAGCGGGATCTCCGCGTCGATGGCTTCCAGGATGGAGTCCGCGGCGAAGGCCGGCGGGACGTAGATCGCCGAGGCGTCCACCCGCTCGTTCTTCACGATCTCGGCGACGGTGTTGAACACCGGCAGGCCGATGTGGGTCGTGCCGCCCTTGCCCGGGGTCACCCCGCCCAGCATCTTGGTGCCGTAGGCGATGGCCTGCTCCGAGTGGAACGTGCCCTGCGCGCCGGTGAAGCCCTGGCAGATGACCCGGGTGTCTTTGTTGATCAGGATCGACATTCAGTTCGGGCTCATTTTGGTGGTCGCGATCATGCCAATCGCCACAAACGGACCGAGGCCTTGTGTAAACAGGACCTTCGCTCCCTCGGCTGAAGACGTTTGAAGCTCGTCCGACGACAAAGCCTTGCGGCCACCTCGCCCGTCTCGCCATGCGTAAGCCGTCGCGCCAGGAACAAGGCCGGAGGTTTCGGGGACCGCGGCATAGGTCGACGCGTCAGTTTTGACACTCTGCGCGTCGCCTTGGACGATAGTGGCACAAAAATCCGCGCCGAAAGGGAAGCCTTCAGCGATCTTTGCGGCATGTCCAACGACGACCGCGGCCTTGATAGAGGCGGGGGAATTCAGATCGCCATCGACCCAACCATCAACGTCCGAAGGCTGGCCGACAAAAGTCGGAAACGTGGCGAGCTTCTCCCTCGGAATGGCGCTCCACTTACGAGAGTCCGCTGCGGCCAGGACGCCGGCTTTGGAACCAGCAGTATCCAGGCAAACGGCCTTGAAAGTCTCAAAGCCGGTCTCTGCCCGCGCAGCTGCAGGCGCGATCACGACCAAGACTGCCAGGGCGGCGAGGCTCAGCTTCACGCAGCGCCCCGCACGGCCTTGACGATCTTCTCGGCGCCGTCCGAGAGGTCGTTGGCGGCGATGACGTTCAGGCCGCTCTCGTTGATGATCTTCTTGCCGAGCTCGGCGTTGGTGCCTTCCAGGCGCACCACCAGCGGGACCTTCAGCCCCACCTGCTTCACGGCCGCGACGACGCCCATGGCCAGGATATCGCAGCGGGCGATGCCGCCGAAGATGTTGACCAGGATGCCCTTCACGTTCGGGTCGGCGATGATGATCTTGAAGGCCGCGGTGACCTTGGCCTCGTCGGCGCCGCCGCCGACGTCGAGGAAGTTGGCGGGCTCGGCGCCATAGAGCTTGATGATGTCCATGGTCGCCATGGCCAGGCCCGCGCCGTTGACCATGCAGCCGATCTCGCCGTCGAGCGCGATGTAGGAGAGGTCGTACTTCGAGGCCTCGATCTCCTTGGGGTCCTCCTCGCTCTCGTCGCGCAGCGCCTTGATATCCGGGTGGCGGAACAGCGCGTTGTCGTCGAAGGAGACCTTGGCGTCGAGGACGCGGAGCTGGTCATCGGCGGTGACGATCAGCGGGTTCACTTCCAGCATCGCCATGTCCTTGGCGACGAAGGCTTCGTAGAGCTGGCCGAGGAGCTTGCCGGCCTGCTTGGTCAGGTCGCCGGTCAGGCCCAGCGCCGCGGCCAGCTTCAGGCCATGGAAGCCGCGCACCCCGGTCACCGGGTCGATGGAGAAACTCACGATTTTCTCGGGAGTCGATTGCGCGACCTCCTCGATGTCCATGCCGCCTTCGGTGGAGGCCACGACCGAGACCCGGCTCGTCTCGCGGTCGACCAGCAGCGAGAGGTAGAGCTCGCGGGCGATGGCGGCGCCTTCCTCGATGTAGAGGCGGTTGACCTGTTTGCCCTTGGGCCCGGTCTGGTGGGTCACCAGCACCCGGCCCAGCATCTCGGCGGCGTTGGCGGTGACGTCGGCCACCGACTTGACCACCCGGACCCCGCCCTTGGCGTCGGGGCCGAGGCCCTCGAAGCGGCCCTTGCCGCGCCCGCCGGCGTGGATCTGCGATTTCACCACGAAGACCGGACCCCCCAGCTTCTCGGCGGCGGCGGTGGCCTCGGCGACGGTGAAGGCCGCGAAGCCTTTCGGGACCGCCACGCCGAACTCGGCGAGGACGGCCTTGGCTTGGTGTTCGTGGATGTTCATGAGGCTCGCAGGAACGCGCTGGCGAAGGGGGCCCGCCGGCTCGGCGAGTGGGCGGCGTTATAGGCGCCGCTCCGAGGGAAGACAACCGCGGGACGGTCGTAAATCCAGGTTCTCTAGCCCGCGCCTTCGAAGGCGGCGCTGGCGCGGCGTTCGAGCTTGCCCCAGCCGACGCGCGCGCCGTGCAGGGCCGCGTCGATCGACTTGACCACCACATAGTACATCAGCTGCCGGTAGCCGAAGCGCTGGATCGGCATCCAGACGAGGTCGCCCCAGGGCGCGCGGCGCTCCAGCGCCATGCCGAGCGCGCCGGCCGACAGGTCCAGGAAGATGAAGGCGGCCCAGTAGAACAGCGGCCGGGCCAGGTCGTCGGGCGACCACTCCGTCGCATGGTTGGTGAAGCCGTAGAGCGCCGAGATCAGGCTCCAGACCACCGCCAGGTCGATCAGCGGCGCGACCGCCGTCAGGATGATCTGGAACAGCCAGATCTGCGGCAGGGCGACGAAGCCCAGCACCGGGCGCTTGGGATTGAACAGCGCCGAGCGGTGCTTGTAGATGCATTGCAGGGTGCCGAACGACCAGCGGAACCGCTGCTTCAGCAGGCCGCCCACCGTCTCCGGCGCCTCGGTGTAGGCGCGCGCCTCCGGATCGAACTCCACCCGCCAGCCGGCGATCTGCAGGGCCATGGTCAGGTCCTGGTCTTCGGCCAGGGTGTCATCGGGGTAGCCGCCCATCGCATCGAGCGCGGCCTTGCGCCAGGCCCCGACCGCGCCCGGCACCACGGTCACCGCGCCCAGGGCGGCGAGCGCGCGGCGCTCCAGGTTCTGGGCGGTGACATATTCCAGCGCCTGCCAGCGGGTGATCAGGTTGCGCCGGTTGCCGACCAGCGCGTTGCCGGCCACCGCGCCGACGCGCGGATCGCCGAACCAGCGGGCGAGCTTGGCCAGGGTGTCGGACGGGAACAGGGTGTCGGCGTCCAGGGCCACAACCACCTCGCCGTGCGCCTTGGCGAGGCCCCGGTTGAGCGCGCGCGCCTTGCCGCCGTTCTCGAAGCTCATCAGGGTCACGCGCGGCTCTTCCGAGAAGGCCTTGCGCACCACCTCGGCGGTGTGGTCGGACGAGCCGTCGTCCAGCACCAGGACCTCCAGCTTCGCCCAGTTGGACGCCAGGATCCGGCGCACCGAGCTCTCGATCACCTTCTCCTCGTTGAAGCAGGGGATCAGCACGCTGATCAGCGGTCCGGTCGCCGGGTCCGGCATCGGCGGCGTGCGCCGGGTGATCGTGAAGCGGTGGACCAGCGCCAGGATCCCCAGCAGCAGCAGCCGGGCCACGCCCAGCACGATGGCGGTGATGAACAGCGTCGTGAGCGCGATGTTCACCCCGTGGAAGAAGCCGAAGCCGATCCGGTCGAGCAGCAGCTCGAAGGAATTGCGGCTGGTGGGCGGCATGGCCTCGGCGTTGGTCATGCCCGCCAGGTCGCCGATGGTCACCAGCTTGTAGCCATGCGCGCGGATCGCATCGATCAGCCCGGGCAGGGCCTCGACGGTGCGGCTGCGGTCGCCGCCGGAGTCGTGCAGCAGGATCACCTGGCCGGGCGGCCGGCCGCCGCTCGAGGTCTTTTCCGCCAGGCGGGTGAGCGCAACATTGACGACCCGGGCCGCCGTCGTCGAGTCGGGGTGATCCCAGTCGTCGGGGTCGATGCGCAGGCCGACGGCGAGATAGCCCTGGGTCTGACCGGTCAAAAGCGGCGCCACCTCGCGCGGCGTCGACGGCTCGGCGTCGCCGAAATAGGGCGGCCGGAAGAGGCGCATGGACCGCCCGGTGATCGTCTCGAACAGCCTCTGTGTGGCCGACAACTCCACCGCGGCCTGCGCCGCCGAGACCTTGGAGATGTCGGGATGGGTCCAGGTGTGGTTGCCGACGTCGTGGCCCTCGCGAACCTCGCGCGCCACCAGGCCCGGCTTGTTGGCCATGTTCTTGCCGATCACGAAGAAGGTGGCCGGCGCGTGCTTGGCTTTGAGGATGTCGAGGATCTTGGGCGTCCAGCGCCCGTCGGGCCCGTCGTCGAAGGTGATCGCCGCCCAGCCCGGGTGATAGCCGTAGCGCTGAATCACATAGGAGCTCGGCATCACCTCGTAGTTCTCGCCGGAGACCAGGCCGGTGTCGGAATCGATCTCCAGCGAGCGGCGCCCTGGCGCCGGGATCGACTGGACGTGCAGCACCTCGCCCTGGCCGTCGAATTCGACGCCGCCGCCGGGCCGCAGCATCTCCAGACCGTCCGGCTTGGCGTGGCCGTACTCGTGGCGCAGCACCTGGTAGTCGAGCCCATCCTCGGCCCCCATCCGCCAGAGCGCATAGCCGAGCGGCCGGAAGCCGTCGGCGACCTTGATCTGGTTGAACAGCGTTGGCGCATCCAGGAACCACACCACGTGCTTGCGGCCGGCGTCGTCCTGATAGCCGAAGGTCGGGTTGAGGGAGTTCTCCTCCATCTCGACCTGGGCCTCGGCGTCATGCGCCTTCTGGGTCGCGTCGGCGAACAGGATGGCGCAGGCCGGGTAGCAGGCCTTGTCGGCGACGGCCTTGTTCTTCGGGTCCGGCAGCGTCCAGTCGTAGCCGACGTTGTCGAGCGCAACGATCGTCTTGGCCGGGTCGAGATGCTCCATCCGCTTGGCGATGTTGGACTCGAACCAATCCTGCGCCGCCACCGGCCCGGGCTCGCCGCCGCCATAGTGCTGGTCGTAGGCCATCAGCATCACCGCGTCCGCGGCGTCCTGCAGCGCCTTGTAGGGATAGTCGTCGTCCGCGAAGGGGGTGGTCACCCAGACCTCGCGGCCGATGGCCTTCAGCGCCGTCCGCGCCTGGGCGATGAAGCCGGGATAGGCCCGCACGCCGGCCTCGCTCAGGGCCTCGAAATCAAAGACGTAGCCGGCGTAACCCCGCTTCTGGGCCTGGGTGACAAGGTCGGCGATCATCGTCGCGCGCGCCTGCGGGTTGAGCAGGAAGGCGCTGGCCATGGGGCCGTTCCAGTCGCCGCCCGTGGGCTTGTTGTAGATTTGCGGCAGGATCGAAGGCGGATGCTTGGCCGCGGCGATGATCGCGCGGGCCTGCGGGTCGGAGGTGTAGGCGAGCCCGCCCGTCGCCGTGGTCAGCTCGATCCACTGGGGCGAAACCACGTCCAGCTGGTCGATGTGGTCGGCCAGCGACTCCCGCGAGTCTTCGTCCCAGGACACATAGATGCCCACCGCCAACGGCCGGGCCGGGCCGCCGGCCGCCGCCGGGCTGCGCGGATGCGGGATGCGGTTCCACTGCCCGCGGCCCCTCAGCTTGTGCGCCGTCTCCTGGTGCAGGGCCTGGGGCAGGGTCCCCGGGTCCTTCAGGCTGACCGTGGGCAGGCGCGGCGCGAACGCCAGCGTCGCGAAGAAGGCGGCCACCAGCAGCGCCAGGAACGAGGCCACCAGCCCGCCCATGAAGCGCACGCGCCTGGCCCTGCGTCCGGTCGGATCGTGGAAGACGAGGTCGGCCATTTAAGAGCGGGCGGGCGCCATGGTGAATCGGCCGATGTTATGCCCCGCTCCGGCAGCCGAAGCTAGGCGTGTGACATTTGCGAAACCGGCGGCATCGGCTATCCCCGGCCGGAGGCTGTGCTCGGGAGTCCGCCAACCATGGCGTCCACGCCAAAGTTCCTGCGCTGGGGGCCCTACGACAGCTGGCAGGAATGGCTGCGCGGCCTGGGCATCACCCTGGTGGGCGCCGCCTTCCTGGCCTACGCCGAGGCCTTCGGATCCGCCCGGCTCTCGATACCCGTCCGCTACGCTTATTGGTTCGGGCTTATGTTCGTCGGCTGGCTCTGGGGCGTGAGCGTCGCCAATTTCTTCTTCGGCAAAATCCGCCGGCCGCAGCGCCTGTGGTTGCGGATCCTGATCTCTTCGCTGGTGATCTCGATCCCCTATTCGGTGGTGGTCGGCGTCGCCTCTTCGCTGACCCGAGGCTCGTCGGCCTACTACGTCAGCGCCGCCGGCATGGCCGAGATCCTGTTCACGACGCTGCTGATCTCGGCGGTGATGATCCTCCTCAACGTGCTGGTCGCCCGCCAGGCCGGCGGCGTCACCTCCGCCTCGGCCCAGCCGCCCAAGTTCCTCGAACGCCTGCCCGCCAAGCTGAATGGCGCGGAGGTCTGGGCAGTGGAGGCCGAGGATCACTACCTGCGCCTGCATACCTCGCAGGGGCAGGACCTGATCCTGATGCGCCTCTCCGACGCCGTCGCCGAGCTGCAGGGGATCGAGGGGGCCCAGGTGCACCGGTCCTGGTGGGTGGCGCGCAGCGCGATCGCCGAGGCCGTGCGCGGCGACGGCCGCGCGACGCTGACGCTCAGGGACGGCGCGGAGGTCCCGGTCAGCCGCACCTACGCGCGCCTGCTGCGCCAGAGTGGTTGGATCTAGCGCCGCCGCGCCAGCCACTGCTCGCGGGTCTGGCCCCAGGTCTCGACCACCTCGTGCTCGTAGGGGGGCGGCATCTTGGAGGGGCCCCAGAGCGTCGCGCCCAGCCGCTTGGCCACCGCCTGAGACGCGAGGTTGCCGGGCTCGATGGTGTGGATGGCTTCGCTCCAGCCCAGCTTGTCGAAGGCGAAGTCCATGCAGGCGCTCGCCCCTTCGGTGGCGTAGCCCTTGCCCCAGCATTCGCGCGCCAGGCCCCAACCGACCTCCGTGCCCGGCCAGTCCTCCGGCTGCCAGGGCCCAAGGCGCCCGACCCAGCGGCCGCTCGCCTTTTCGATCACCGAGAACATGCCAAAGCCGCGGATGGTCCAGGACCCGGTGACCGTGCACAGGCCCCGCCAGGCCACCGAGCGGGCCTGCACGCCGCCGAGATAGCGCATGGTCTCTTCGTCGGCGGCGAATTTGACCCACGGTTCAAGGTCTTCGGCGGCCGGCGCGCGAAGGATGAGGCGATCTGTCTCAAGAATTGGCGCTGGCGCAAACATCGGTTTTGAGGCTCTAATGTGACCGGGAGAGAGATCGTGGTGGGGGTCCTTAGCTTAGCCGTGGGCGCGGCGGGCGGGCCAGCACTACCTTCGTCGAGGGATCCGCTAGGGGCTGGATCTCGCATGACACCTGACGCCACACCACCGGAAGACGCGCTGCTGGCCTTGCCGGACGCCGAAGATTTCAGCGCGCCGCAAAGGCCACGCCGACGCGGACGCGGCGTGCTGTTCGCGGGCGTCGCCGGCGCCTGCGTGCTGGGCGCGGGCCTTGGCCTTTGGGCGCGGCCGGGGATGAGCGAGCGCCAGCTGGCGCTGACGCCGCCGGCGCCGCCCGCGCCGGTCGGCCCGGTCCGCACTCTGCAGGTGGTGGTCGACGACCGCCCGGCGCCGCTCGGCGCCCCGATGCAGGTGCTGCCGACGACGGACGCCAAGCCGGCGGCGCCGATGGCCTTGCCGGTCTTCACCGGCCCCGCACGGACGCCGGACCCCGTGGTCCGCGCGCCCGTCGCGTCGCCGCCCGTGCAGCTGGCCGCCGCCCAGACGCCCGCGCCGAAGCCCTTCGCGGTGGCCAGGCTCGCGCCGATGATCGCCGCCGCCGTCGCCGCGCCGAGGATGCTGATCACCCGGCTGGAGGCGCCCAAGCCGCCGCCGATCCTGCTGGCCAAGGCCGAGCCCGACCAAGCGGCGGCGAAGGCCGCGGCGCACAAGGCGGCGCTCGCCAAGATCGCCGACGAGAAGGCCGCCCAGGCGAAGGCCGACAGGGCCGATGCGGCCCGCGAGCAAGCCGCCGAGACCCGCCTCGCCGAGCAGAAGGCGGCGCAGATCAAGGTGGCGCAGGCCAAGGAAGCCAAGGCGAGGGACGCCAAGGCCAAGGCTGCGCAGGTGCAGCTCGCCAGGGCCGAGGCTGCGAAAGCCGCCAGGGCGGAGCATCTGGCGCAACTCGCGCAGGCGCAGAGCCGGGCCGAGAGCCGGGCCCAGGCCCTGATCAAGGCGAAGGCCGACAAGACCGAGTCGATCCGGCTCGCCAAGGCCGAAGCCAAGGGCCGCGCCGAGGCGCGCGCCGAAGCCCGGACCGAAGCCCTGGAGGTGGCGAAGGAGGAGGCCCAGAAACAGATCCGCCTGGCGAGCCTGGTGCGCACGCTGAAGCGCGTCCTGCCGCACGAGACCCGGCCGCAGCCCGCCCCGGTCCAGACCGCCAAGCTCGACCGCAAGCACGGCAAGAAGGCGCAACGCCGCGAGGCGATGATCGAGCGCGCCTCGCTGAAAGGCCACAGGACCCCGCACGCCGCCGAGCCGCCGATCCGCGCCCACGCCGCCCCGGCGATCCCGCCGCCGCGGCCCTCGGGCCTGATGAGGGTCTCGGCGCCGCGCTGCGGCCAGCGCGATCCCGGCGAAGCCCTGGTCTGCGCCGACCCGAACCTGGGCGCCGCCGACCGCCAGCTCGCCCGCGCCTACCAGGGCGCCCGCGCCGCCGGCGTCCCCGACTCCCAGCTCCTGCGCCAGCAGCAACGCTGGCTCGCCGCCCGCACCGCCGCCGCCCGGGAGGCTCCCTGGGCGGTGCACGACGTCTACATGGCGCGCATCGCGGAGCTGAACGGCCAGGCGCGCGAGGCGCACGGCGACGGATACGAATAGCCGGCTCTGCCGTTGCAACCGCTGAGTCACGCCACGGGTTAGGCCGCGTGGGACACAAGCAGTGAGTATCGGCAGATGACCAGTTACCCCGCCTTCAGGTCGCTTGCAGACCCGGCGGACGATGGGCTCTATCCGGGCTATGCCGCGCCTTCGGCCACCCTCGCCGCTCCGCCCGCGGCCAGCGTCTCACACCGGCCGATACGCGGCGTCGTCGTGGCCGGCGGCATAGCCATCGCGCTTGCCCTGGGGCTCGCCGTTGGATTCCTGGCGCGGCCCGAGCTGGACATGGCGTCGGATAGTCCCGCCAAGCCGATGGCGCCCGCCGCGCCTGGCGCACAGCAAGGGCTGACGATCCAGCCCGGCGCGCCGCAGGCCGTCGCCTCGGTCAAGCCATCGGGAAAGCTGCAGGTGCTGCCGCCAGATATGGCCGCCGCGGCCCGCACCGTCCCCGCCGCGGCGCCGTCCGCCGCAGCCCCCACCGCCGTTCGCGACGTCTCTGATGTGGTGCGGGAGCCCGCTTCGGCGCCGCCGCCCGCTCGACGGGCCGACCCGCCCTATCCAAGGTTCGCCGCCGCCGAGGGCGCGTGCGCCGGTGGGGCTGCTGCGCAGATGGTCTGCGCCGATCCGGACCTCAGCGCCGCCGACCGGGCGCTGAACCAAGCCTATCGCCGCGCCATGCGCTCCGGCGCCATTCCGCCTGACGAACTTCGCGCCGACCAGCAGGATTGGCTGGCGTTCCGCGAGGACGCCGCGCGCCGGTCGCCCCGCGCGCTGGCGCGGGCCTACGACCAGCGGATCGACGAGCTGAACCAGCTCGCCGACGACGGGCCTGGCGACTAGGCCAGCATCTCCTTCACCGTGTCGCGCTCGCCGACCAGTTCGTCATTGGTGATGGCGATCTTGGACTTGGCGAAGTCGTCCATCTGGTAGCTGTCGATGACGTCATAGCCCGTGGCGGTGGTCTTCACCGGCATGCCGGCCCAGACGCCGTCGGCGAAGCCGTAGCGGCCTTTGCTCTCGACGGCGACCGAGTGGATCTTGCCGGGCGTGACCAGGTCGCGGACGTGGTCGACCAGCGCATTGGCCGCCGAGGCCGCCGAAGAGACGCCGCGCGCCTCGATGATCGCCGCGCCGCGCTTGCCGACGGCGGGCAGGAAATCGGTCTTCAGCCAGGCCTCGTCGCCGATCACGCTGGCGGCGTCCTTGCCGTTGATCTTGGCGTGGGTGAAGTCGGCGAACATCGTCGGCGAGTGATTGCCGTAGATGAAGGTGTCGGTGACCGCGTCGATCGAGACCCCGGCCTTCTTGGCCAGCTGGGCGCGGGCGCGGTTCTCGTCCAGGCGCACCATGGCGGTGAAGCGGTCCTTCGGCAGGCGCCTGGCCTGGTTGGCGGCGATCATCACATTGGTGTTGCAGGGGTTGCCGACCACCGCGACCCGACAGTCGTCGGCGGCCACGCGGTCGATCGACTGGCCCTGGGCGATGAAGATCTTGCCGTTGTCCTTCAGGAGGTCGGCGCGTTCCATGCCCGGGCCGCGCGGCTTGGAGCCGACCAGAAGCGCCCAGTTCACGTCCTTAAAGGCGACGTCCGCCTCGCCGGTCAGCACCATGTCGTGGACCAGCGGGAAAGCGCAGTCGTCGATCTCCATGGCCACGCCCTTCAGCGCCTTCTGCGGGCCTTCGACCGGGATTTCCAGCAGTTGCAGGATCAGCGGCTGATCGGCGCCGAACATCTGGCCAGACGCGATGCGGAACAGCAGCGCGTAGCCGATGTTGCCGGCCGCGCCGGTAACCGCCACACGGATCGGGGACTTGGCCATGCTGGTGCTCCTGTGAAGTGCGTCTTTGGGAGGGCTGTTGCGGCGGGTCCGTAGCCCACCGAGGGGCGGCCCGCAATGCTGCGCTGCGGGGAAACGGCTTGGCAGGCGGGCGTCCGGCGCCCAAGCTCGCCGGCATGTTCGAGATCGACCCCGCCTTCCTCGCCACCTCGCACGCGCTCGGCGACCTGGCGCTCAGCCATGTGCGCCTGCAGGCCGACGCGCGCTTTCCCTGGCTCGTGCTGATCCCGCGCCGCGAAGGGGCCCGCGAGCTGGAGGACCTGGCGGCCGGCGAGCGCGACGTGCTGATGGACGAGATCCTGCAGGCCGGCGGCGCCGTGCGCGCCGTCGCCGATGCGCTGGGCCGGCCGGCGCCCAAGCTCAACGTCGGCCAGCTCGGCAACATCACCGCCCAGCTGCATGTGCATGTGATCGCCAGGCGCCCCGAAGACGCCGCCTGGCCCGCGCCCGTCTGGGGGTTCGGCGCGGCCGAGGCCTACGAACCGCAAGCGCTGGAAGCGGCCATGGCCGCGGCGCGGCTGGCGTTGGGGTTTTAAGCGATGGTCGCGCGTTCGGACCTCCTTCGAACCCTGGTCCTGTGTGCGTTTCTCGCAGGCTGCATGACGGCGGACCCGAACTCGGCCTTCAAGGACACCCCCGCAAGCTGGGGCCTTTGGAAAGATGGGATCGACTCCGCAATTCGGGCCGAGAAGGCGGGGCGCCCGGGTCCCGGACTACAGACATGGGAGACCTATTGGCGCGGAATTCAAACCACGCTCTCAACGCGGACCCGATCCGGCGAGTACCAGTATGAAGGCCCGTACCTCTATGAACACGCCGATCGGTACATAAAATACATTGTGGACCAGCGCCGCGCGGTCGGGCTGCCAGATATCCCGTTCTATCCGAAGGACCCCTAGTCACACCTAGGCTGCCTGCATCCTTCAGGATGCTGGATAGCCCTGAACTCCATGGTTGATTGCGAGCTTGGGCCTCTCGGCAAGTCAAGGAGCGGCCCTTGGCCGCCCGCATGGCGGCGCGCCTCTGGCGCGTCCTTGAGTTGCCGAGAGGCCCAAGCAAATCTGGCCGCCATGGACTTAAGGCGCAGTCCGTCCGAGACCGTCGATCGGGGCTGATACTCTCGCCGCGCAGACCGACCGCCTAGGGCCCCGTCCGCCGCATCGTCACCTGGAAGCTCGCGTCGCCGCGCACCAGCTTGCCGCTCCAGCGGCCGTCGCCGGCCTCGCGCAGGGTCAGCGTCAGGTCCGGCGTCTTGGTCTCGGTGAACTTCAGCGTCAGGTCGCCGCCGTTGCGTTGGATCTGATCCACCAGGCCCGAGCCCTCGATGGAGCCCGGCCGGCGCAGGTCGCGCCACACCGCCTCCAGCCGGTCGCGGCGGTCGACGATCTGCAGCACATAGCGGTCGCCAAATTGGTCGGCCAGCGTCCAGCCGCCGTCCAGCGGGCCCTGGAAGCTCTGCGCCGAGGCGAACGAGGAGCGGATGCGCGCGTCATAGGCAAGGTCGCGGATGGTCGGCGGGGCGTCCGGCGTCTTGCCGGTCTCATCGATGCCGACCGGGGCGTCCTGCTGGGTGCGCGGCGCGGGCGTGTAGCTGTGCGGCTGCGGGCCGGTGGGCAGGAGCGCGGGCGGGATGTCGGGGCCGGTGCGCGGCTGGCCGGCGGTGTCGGGCTCGTCCTCGTCGCCGGGCGCGCCGCGGTTGAGGAGGTCGCCGATGGGATCGCGGCTGGGCGTGGCGGGCGCCGGGCCAGCCCCCGGGGCCGGCAGTCCAGCGGGCTGGGACCGGGCCGGTCCCGCCAGGGCCGCGAGGGCCAACAGCGCTAGAAACGATCCTCGCATCGACCGTTCAAACCTCGTTCGGCGCCTGGGCGGCCGCGGCGATGGCCTCCGCCACCGCGATCAGCCTGCGCGCCTCGTCCAGGTGCAACCGCTCCACCATACGCCCGTCCACCTTGAGAACTCCTTTCCCGGAATTTTCCGGCGAATCGAAGGCCGCCGCGACGGTCCGCGCCCAGGCCACCGCCTGCGCTTCCGGGGCGAAGATGCGGTTGGCGATCTCCAGGTGGGTCGGATGGATCAGGCTCTTGCCGTCGAAGCCGAGGTCCGCCCCCTGCGCGCTCTCGCGCTCAAGCCCCTCCAGGTCGGGGATGTCATTGTAGACCCCGTCGACGATGGCGAGGCCGTGCGCGCGGGCGGCCATGACGCTCAAGGCCAGCGCCGGCAGCAGCGGCGCGCGGTCCGCGCCCGGCCGGCAGCGCATCTCCTTGATCAGGTCGTTGACCCCGACCACCCAGGCTTCGACGCCTTCGGCGGCCGAGGCGCGGCCGAGCGCGTCCAGCGCGAAGACCGCCTGGCAGGTCTCGATCATCGCCCAGAGGGTCGCCTTGGGCCCCACGGCGGCGCGATAGGCCGCCAGGTCCGCCGGCGAGGCGACCTTGGGAACCAGCACCGCGTCAGGCCCCGCCTCGCCCGCGGCGGCGAGGTCCTCGGCGCCCCAGGGCGTGTCCAGCCCGTTCACGCGGACCACCAGCTCGCGCGGGCCGAAGCCGCCCAGCCGCACCGCCTCGCAGGCCAGCGCCCGGGCGGCGAGCTTGGCCTCCGGCGCGACGGAGTCCTCCAGGTCGAGGATCACCACGTCGCAGGGAAGCGTGCGCGCCTTCTCGATGGCGCGGAGGTTGGAGCCGGGCAGGTAGAGGACGCTGCGGCGCGGCTTATGGTGACGGGAAGACATGGCCCGATCTTAGCGGCTAGGGTGAGCCCATGGCCACACGCCCAATCACCACCCGCTACGATCCGGAGGCCCGCAACGTCCTGGGCGGTGAACTCAAGCCCTGCTCGGTCGATCCGGTCACCGGCTTCTTCCGCAACGGCTGCTGCGAGACCAGCCACGAGGACGTCGGCCTGCACACCGTCTGCGCGGTGATGACCGCCGATTTCCTGGCCTTCAGCCGCGCGGCGGGAAACGACCTCTCGACGCCGGTCCCCGAAGCGCAGTTCCCGGGCTTGAAGCCCGGCGACCGCTGGTGCCTCTGCGCGCCCCGCTGGAAGGAGGCGCTGGACGCCGGCGCCGCGCCGCAGGTGGTGCTGGACGCCACCCACGAGGAGACGCTGGCCATCGTGCCGCTGGGCGTGCTCAAGGACCACGCCGCCTAGCCTCTCGCCGCTGCGCGGCGAGGGCGGGGGCCTAGGTCAGCGGATATTCGGCCTCCAAGCGGTAGTGCGCCTGCTCGCTGCCGAGGAAGCTGGAATAGAGGCCGAAGCTTGCGACGCGGATCGGCGGCGACCTGAGCAGGTTGTTGGCCTGGATCCAGGCGGCGACCTCGGCCGGGTCGGGGCGGCGCAGATAGGCGAGCGTCAGGTGCGGCCGGTAGACCCGCGTTTCCGGCTTCAGGCCCACGCGGCGCGCGGCGCTCTCGCAGGCCTTGGCGAGGCGCCGCAGGGCCTCGTTCTCCGCCACCCCGGCCCACAGCACATGCAGGTCCGGGCCTTCGCCGAAGGCGCCGACGCCGGCCAGTTCCAGGTCGAAGGCCTGGCCGTGCAGGCCCACCAGCTCGGAATCCAGGTCGCGGGCGATGTCCTCGCGGATGTCGCCGAAGAACCGCAGCGTGACGTGCAGGCTCGCCAGCGGCCGCCAGCGCGCGCCCTCGACGCCGGCCTGGCGGCGGGCGAGCGCCTGGCCGATCTCCTCGGGAAGCGCGACAGCGGCGAAGAGCCGGATCATGCGCCTAACTATCTCCGCCCGCGCCGCCCTGCAAAAGACCCCGAAATCCTTGGTGAAAACCTTAACGGGACCTTGACCAACAAGGCCTTGCTTCCGCCTCACGCGGACCCGATATTTAGCGCGCGTCCAATCGGGACGTTCAAATCAAGGGTTTTGCTCAAATGAGCGACTTCAACCGCGGCTATGCGCGCCCGACCCAGGTGGGTTCGGCCGATATGTCGGTTGACGTGGGCCTCCGGGGTTTCATGCTCGGGGTCTACAACAAGGTGGCGCTGGGCCTCGTGCTCTCCGCCGCGCTGGCCTACCTCACCGGCTCCTTCGCGCCCGTGCGCGACCTAATGTTCACCGTGGCCAACGGCCGGGTGGGCTATTCGATCCTGGGGCTCGTCGTCGCCTTCGCGCCGCTGGCGGTGCTGCTGTTCTCGGGCTTCGCGCGCCGCGTGACGCCCAAGTCGGCGAACATCACCTACTGGACGGTGGTCGCCCTCATCGGCGCCTCGCTGGGCGTCGTGGTGCTGCGCTACACCGGCGCCTCGATCGGCGAGACCTTCCTGCTGACCGCGACCTCGTTCGGCGCGCTCAGCCTGGTGGGCTACACCACCAAGCGCGACCTGACCGCCTTCGGCAGCTTCCTGATCATGGGCCTGTGGGGCCTGATCGGCGCCATGCTGATCAACGTCTTCCTGCAGAACTCGATGATGGCGCTGATCGTCGACGTGATCGGCGTGCTGATCTTCGCCGGCCTCATCGCCTACGACACCCAGAAGCTGAAGATGACCTATTACCAGCTGCAGGGCGACGATGCGGGCATGAGCGTGGCCACCAGCTACGGCGCGCTCAGCCTCTACCTCGACTTCATCAACCTCTTCCAGTTCCTGCTGGCCCTGTTCGGCAACCGCCGCTAGGCCCTCGCGGAAGAGACTTAAGACGAAAGCCCCGGCGGGAAACCTCCGGGGCTTTTTCTTGTGGGGATCTAGTCGACGACCTTAAAGCGGCCGCGGTCGAAGAACCGCAGCACCTGCTCCAGCTCGTGGCCGCGGCGCAGGACCATGCCGCCCTGACCCAGAACGGCCCAGGCGCCCTGCCGCCGCGCCAGGTTGGGGCGCTTTTCGATGCGGTAGAGCGGCGCCTCGGAACTGCGCTTGTAGACCGAGAACACCGCCGATTCGCTCAGGCCATCGATGGCGTAGTCGCGCCACTCGCCGGCGGAAACCATGCGGCCATAGAGGGATAGCAGGCGGGTCAGCTCGCGCCGTTCGAAGAAGACGGTCGCCTGACGCGGCGACGCGTGGGACGAGTCGAAAGCCATTGCCCCGAGCCTAGACCGGAATCGCCGGTTCGGGCCAGAGGGGCGTGCAGGCGCTTAAGGCCCTGCCGCGAAATGACCTTATTGCTGACCCGCGAGCGCCCGATGGGGTTCCGATATTGCAGTTGTCGGTTGGTCAGAGACGGCGGTCCCGGATCCTGAACAGCCCCCCCAGCCCCCCTGGATCGGCGGACTGGCCAGCCGACGCCTTCTTAACGTCAAGAACCCCCGCGGGTGCTCTCCAGCCGCGGGGGTTTTCTTTTGCGGGGTTGGCTTCAGCCCTTGGGCTGACCCACCGCGAGGATGCGGCCGCCCTTTCCGGCCTGGACGAGGATCACGGTCTTCAGCCCGTCGTCGCTGGGCGCGGGCAGCCTGAACGACACCGGCTGGCCGCGCCAGGCGCCCAGGCGGGTGAGGTCGCGGACCACGTTCCTTTCGGGGAGTGTCTGGCCCTTGTTGTCGCCGGACTTGACCGCGATGTCCTGCTGGCGCGGGTCGTAGCGCACCAGCCAGACGTCGCCGCCGCCCTTGGGCGCGCGGGCCGAGCCCACATAGACCCGCCGCTCGCCGACGAAATGCACGTCCGGCGGGGTTGCGCGCCGCGCCTTGGCCGCGTCGGCGACCAGCTTGTCGACCTTGGCGGTTTTCGAACCGGTGGCCTGGGCCGCCCCATCGACCACCACCTGCGGCGTGTAGGGCTCGCGGAGCGCCAGCTTCGCCGCATAGGCTTTCTGGCGCTCGGCGAACTCGGGCTTGGCGAAGGTGTCGGCCCAGCCGAGGTAGTCCCAGTATCCGACCGAGAAGGTGAGGGCGAGCAGGCCCGGCTTCTCGGCCAGCTTGGCCACGTGGCCGTTGGCCTCGCCGCACGAGGCGCAACCCTGCGCCGTATAAAGCTCGACCACCACGGGCGGCTTGGCCGCCGCCGTCCCCGAAACGGCGGACAGGGGCAGGGCGAGCAAGGTCAGGCTGAAAAGCGCCGCTTTCCGCATCGCCTCGGGCTTAAAGGGGCATCTGCGCCAAGTAAATTACAACAAGGCGTGAGCGGTGGACGGACGACCCTGCCGGGCCGCCCGCCCAGCACATTCAGGCGGTGCGCGCGAGGTTGCGCAGCACGTAGTTCAGGACGCCGCCGTTCTTGTAATACTCAAGCTCGGTGGGCGTATCGATCCGGCAGCGAACCGGGAAGCGCGCGATGCGGCCGTCCGAAGGGCGGTACATCTCGACGGTCAGCTGGCGGCGCGGCGAGAGCTCGGTCAGGCCGCGGATGGTGACGATCTCCTCGCCGGTGAGCGCCAGCTTGTGCCAGCCTTCCTGAAGGAACTGCAGCGGCAGCACGCCCATGCCGACCAGATTCGAGCGGTGGATGCGCTCGAAGCTCTCGGCCACCACGGCGCGGACGCCCAAGAGCTTGGTGCCCTTGGCCGCCCAGTCGCGGGACGAGCCGGTGCCGTATTCCTTGCCCGCGAACACCACCAGGTGGCGGCCCTCGGACTGGTAGCGCATGGCCGCGTCATAGATCGACATCACATCGCCCGAGGGGAAGTGCTTGGTCATGCCGCCTTCGATTTCCGGCGTGATGCGGTTGCGGATGCGGATGTTGGCGAAGGTGCCGCGCATCATCACTTCGTGGTTGCCGCGGCGCGCGCCGTAGGAGTTGAACTCGGTCGAGGGCACCTGGCGGTCGCGCAGATAGACGCCGGCCGGCGAGGTGGCCTTGATCGAACCGGCCGGGGAGATGTGGTCGGTGGTGATCGAGTCGCCGAACACCGCCAGCACGCGGGCCTCCACCAGGTCGGTGACCGGCGTCGGCTCCATCGACATGTCCTGGAAGTAGGGTGGGTTCTGGACGTAGGTCGAACCCATGTCCCAGCCGTAGGTCTGGCCGCCCTCGATCTTGATGCCCTGCCAGGCCTTGTCGCCCTTGAAGACGTCGGCGTAGCGGGTGGCGAACATCTTCTGCGTCACGAACTTGCGCTGCAGGGCGGCCACTTCCTCGGTCGTGGGCCAGATGTCCTTCAGATAGACCGGCTTGCCGCCCTTGCCCTCGCCCAGCGGCTCGGTGGTGATGTCGATCGACATGGAACCGGCCAGCGCATAGGCCACCACCAGCGGCGGCGAGGCCAGGTAGTTGGCGCGCACGTCGGGGTTCACCCGGCCTTCGAAGTTGCGGTTGCCCGACAGCACCGAGACCGCCACCAGATCGCCCTTCTGCACCGCGTCCGAGATCGGCTCGGCCAGCGGGCCGGAGTTGCCGATGCAGGTGGTGCAGCCGTAGCCGACCAGGTTGAAGCCGAGCGCATCCAGGCTCTTGTCCAACTTCGCGGCCTTCAGATAGTCGGTGACCACCTGGCTTCCGGGGGCCAGCGAGGTCTTGACCCACGGCTTCACCTTGAGGCCAAGCTCGACGGCCTTCTTGGCGACCAGGCCCGCGGCGATTAGCACGCTGGGGTTGGAGGTGTTGGTGCAGGAGGTGATGGCGGCGATCACCACGTCGCCGTGGCCGACGTCGAAGTTGGCGCCCTCCACCTGAACGCGGCTCGCCATGTCCTCGGCCTTGCCGAAGTCACCGGCCAGCGCCGCCTTGAACTCGACCGCGGCGTTGGTCAGCACCACGCGGTCCTGCGGACGCTTGGGGCCAGCGAGCGAGGGCAGCACGGAGCTCAGGTCCAGCTCCAGGGTGTCGGTGAACACCGGATCGGGGTCGCTCGGCTCGCGCCAGATGCCCTGTTCCTTGGCGTAGGCCTCGACCAGCGCCACGCGCTGGGCGTCGCGGCCGGTGGCGGTCAGGTAGTCGATGGTCGAGCGGGTGACCGGGAAGAAGCCGCAGGTCGCGCCATATTCCGGGGCCATGTTGGCGATGGTCGCCTGGTCCTCGATGGTCATCTTCGCCAGACCCGGGCCGTAGAACTCCACGAACTTGCCGACCACGCCCTTCTTGCGCAGCATTTGCGTGACGGTCAGCACCAGGTCGGTGGCCGTCGCGCCTTCGGGCATCGCGCCCTCCAGCTTGAAGCCGATGACCTCGGGGATCAGCATCGGGATCGGCTGGCCGAGCATGGCGGCCTCGGCCTCGATGCCGCCGACGCCCCAGCCCAGGACCGAGAGGCCATTGACCATGGTGGTGTGGCTGTCGGTGCCGACGACGGTGTCGGGATAGGCCACGGCGTGACCCGCGTCCTCGTTCACCCAGACGGTCTGGGCGAGGTACTCAAGATTCACCTGGTGGCAGATGCCGGTGCCGGGCGGCACGACCCGGAAGTTGTTGAAGGCCGAAGAACCCCAGCGCAGGAAGCGGTAGCGCTCCATGTTGCGCTCATATTCGCGGTCGACGTTCTCGCCGAAGGCCTTGGCGGTGCCGAAATAGTCGACCATCACCGAGTGGTCGATCACCAGGTCGACCGGGTTCAGCGGATTGATCTTCTCCGGATTGGCCCCCAGGTGGGTCATCGCGTCCCGCATGGCGGCCAGGTCGACCACCGCCGGCACGCCGGTGAAGTCCTGCATCAGCACCCGCGCCGGGCGGAAGCTGATCTCGTGCTCCACCGAGCCCTTGTTCGTGAGCCATGCGGCGATCGCCTGCAGGTCGTCACGGCCCACCGATGTGCCGTCTTCGTTGCGCAGCAGGTTCTCGAGCAGCACCTTCATGGAGATCGGAAGGTTCGAGATGCCGGAAAGTCCGGCTTCCTCGGCGGCGCGAAGGCTGTAGTAAGCGTAGGTTTGCTTGCCCACCGTGAGTTCACGGCGGGTCTTCAAGCTGTCGATTGACGCCATTTGGGGAGATCCTCTCTCTGTCCCGGCCGCACCACGCCCACCCCGGAGATCGCGCGCTTTGATGAACGGACACACAGCGTCCGAACCTGCGCGGCGAGGGTCCCCCGAGGCGACGGCGGCCGCGGGCTTCATAGACCGCGCAGTGTTACGCGTCCATGCACGGCCACGGTTGAGCTTGGCGGCGCCATGATCGATGCCTTGACCTTGAGCGGCCTGGCCGTGCGCCGGGGCGGGCGCAAGCTGTTCGGCGGCCTGTCGCTGAGCCTGCAGGCCGGCGAGGCCTGCGCGCTGACCGGCGCCAACGGCGCGGGCAAGACCAGCCTTTTGCGGGCGGTGGCGGGGCTGGTCCCCATCGAAGAGGGCGAGATCGGCTTTGGGGCCATCGACGCCGGCGACGCGCGGGCCGGCGGCCTGCACCTGGTCGGCCACCAGGATGGGCTGAAGCCCGCCCGCACGACCCGTGAGGAATTGGATTTCTGGAGCGTCTGGAGCGGCGGGACGACGGCGAGCGCGCTCGCCGCCGCCGAGACCTTGGAGCTCACCGGCCTGCTCGACCTGGAGGTCAGGCGCCTCTCGGCCGGCCAGCGGCGCAGGTTGGTGCTCTCGCGCCTGCTGGCGGCGCCTCGGCCCCTCTGGCTGCTGGACGAGCCGCTGAGCCCGCTGGACGCCCGCTGGCGCATCCGCTTCGGCGAGATGATGGCCGCGCACCTGACCGGCGGCGGCCTGATCCTGGCCGCGGTGCATGACCCCCTGCCGATCGCCGCCAAGGCGCTGGAGATCGGATCATGAGCCCTCCTACGCCAAGGCTTCGGAGGGCTGACTTTGATCCTTCGAAGCTCCTGAAGGGAGCGAAGTAGGATGAGCAGGCTTTCCGCCCTGCTCGCCCGCGAGACGGCGCTGGCCTGGGGCCGTGGCGGCGGGCCGATGGTCAGCGTCGGCTTCTACGCCGGGGTCGCCACCCTGCTGCCGCTGGCCATCGGGCCCGAGCCGCAGCGGCTGGCGGCCATCGCGCCGGGCGCGGCCTGGGTGGCGCTGGCGCTGGCCTCGCTGCTCTCGCTCGACCGGCTGTTCGAGCGCGACTTCGAGGACGGCGCGCTCGATCACCTGGCCCTCTCGCCCACGCCCCTGGAGCTTATCTGCGCGGTCAAGTGCTTCGGCCAGTGGCTGGCGACCGGCGCGCCCCTGGCGGCAGCCGCCCCCATCGCCGCCATGAGCCTGGGCGCGCCGGTGGCGCTCGCGCCGCTGATCTTCGTCTGCGCGCTGGTGGGAGGCCTCGCCTTCACCTTCACCGGTGGGATCGGCGCAGCGCTCAGCCTGGGCGCGCGCCGCGGCGGCCTGCTGACCGCGGTGATCGTGCTGCCGCTGTTCATCGCCCCGGTGATCTTCGGCGGCGGCGCGCTGGCGGCCTATCAGACCGGCCTGCCGTGGACCGCGGGCTTCGCCTACCTCTGCGCCTATGCGGCGGCCTTCGTGGCCTTGGGCCCGCTGTTCATGGCCGCAGCCTGCCGCAACGCCCTGTCCTAGGGCGCCAACCCCTGGCGAGCATTACCAAAGCTTCATTTCGCATGGCGCCGTTTCGCCAATATCCCGGACAACGGTGAAGCTCGCCCTTCCAATCTGGAGACATGCCCATGTCACGCCCTGTTCTGGGATACCTCGCGGGGGCGGCCTTCGCCCTGGCCGCCACCACCGCCTTCGCCCAGGCCGCCGCCCCCGCGGCTCCGGCCACGCCCGCCGCCAGCGATCACGAACACGGCCAGCGCATCGAGCGCCGGGTGATCATGCGCGACGGCGGCGAAGGCCATCACATGGACCAGGCCGAGCATCTGCGCACCATGCTGCAGCTGAAGCCCAGCCAGGAAGCCGCGCTCACCGCCTACCTCGCCGCCGTGAAGCCCGACCATCGCCACGAGACCATCGTCGAGATGTCCAATCACGGCGATGGGGCCCATGGCGACGCGCCCAAGACCACGCCCCAGCGGCTGGCCGACATGGAAACCCGCCTCGCCGAGCAGACCGCCCAGGGCAAGGCCCGCATCGAAGCCACCCGCAAGTTCTACGACCAGCTCGAGCCCTCGCAGAAGAAGGTGTTCGACGAGCTGCCGATGCTGATGATCGGCCCGATGGGTCCGATGATGAACATGGGCAACATGCGGGTGATGGTGAACATGGAAGGCGTCCCGCCCCTGCCGCCGCTGCCCCCTATGCCGCCGCGGCCGGCCGCTCCGCCGCATCTGTAGTGGCGATCGAAAGGGGGCCCGCTTGCCGGACCCCCTGTCCGCGGTCTAAGCCCGCTGCATGACCGCTCCGCCTTCGCCGTCGATGGGCCCGCGCCTCTCGTGGCATGCGTTCGTCCTGCTGTTCGCCAATCCCGAGCGGTTCATGGCCTGGTCGCGCTGGGCCGCGCCGCTGTTCGGCGCTCTCGCCGTGGCCGCCGGCGTCCTGGGCCTCTACCTCGGCTGGAGCGCGCCGCCCGACTACCAGCAGGGCGCGACCGTCCGCATCCTCTTCATTCACATCGCCTCAGCCTGGATGAGCGAGTTCGTTTACGCCTGCCTGGCGGTGGCGAGCCTGCTGGCCCTGGTCTGGCGCCAGATGCTGGCCGACGCCGCCGCGCAGGCCGCAGCCCCGCTCGGCGCCGGCTTCACCGTGCTGGCTTTGGTCACCGGCTCGCTCTGGGGCCGGCCCATGTGGGGAACCTACTGGGTGTGGGACGCGCGCCTGACCTCGGTGCTGGCCTTGCTGCTGATCTATCTCGCCTACATCGCGCTTCGGGCCTCGATGGACGACGAGACCAAGGGGGGCCGCGCCGCGGCGATCCTGGCCCTGGTGGGCGCGGTCAACCTGCCGATCATCCACTACAGCGTCACCTGGTGGAACACCCTGCATCAGGGCGCCTCGGTGTTCCGGTCCGGCGGCTCGGCGCTGGCGCCGGTGTTCTACTGGCCGGCGATCCTGGTGGCGTTGAGCTACATGTCGGCGTTCGGCTCGCTCTGGCTGGTGCGGATCCGCGGCGAGATCTGGCGCCGCCGCGCCGACGCCGCCGCGCTGCGGGCCGCTAGGGGCTAGGCCATGATTCATCTCGAGACCGGCAAGTACGGCTTCTTCATCTGGACCGCCTACGGGATCAGCGCGGCCATGTGGGTGCTGTTGATCGTCAGCACCCTCCTGCACGCGCGCCGCTGGCGCCGGCGCGCCGAAGCCCTCACCCGCAAGTAATGGCGCGCAAATGACCCGCTGGTTCGCCGCCCTGCCGCTGATCGCCATCGTCGCGCTCGGCGTGTTCTTCGCCGGCTACGCCCTGCACCGCAATCCGCAGGTGGTGCCGCAGGCCATGGTCGGCAAACAGATGCCCGACGTCACCTTGCCAAGCTTCGACTCCGGCGCCGAGGTGCGCCTGCGCGACGCGCTCAAGCAGGGTCCGGTGCTGGTCAATTTCTTCGCCTCCTGGTGCGGCCCCTGCGCCATCGAGCAGCCGGTTCTGATGCAGCTGAAGTCGCAGGGCGTGCGGATCATCGGCGTCAACTACGAGGACGTGGCGCCGCGCGGCTCCGCCCAGGCCGCCCAGGCGTTCCTCGCCAAGCTCGGCGATCCCTACATGGCCAAGGTCGCCGATCCGGACGGCCGCGCAGGCATCGACTTTGGTCTTTCCGGCGTGCCGGAGACCTATCTCGTGGCCGCCGACGGCAAGGTGCTGGCGAAATACACAAACCTCACGCAAGGCGACGCGCGCGCGCTCACCGCACGGATGTTAACCGCGCGTTGATCGGCTGGGGGCCAGATTGAGCGGGCGTTAACCATAAACCCGAGCTCGCCTGCCCGTGACGCCGATCCGCCCCGACGCCTTTCCGACGCCCGCCAGCCAGCCCCAAGGGGCCGGAGCGCCGGCCGATGCAGCGCGCGCCGCGGCGCAGCGGGCCTTCTTCGACGCCGCCATGGGCCGCTCGGCCGCGCCGGCGTCTCAGGCGGCTCCGGTCGCCGCGGCGCAGACGGCTGTGTTCACGCCCTCCACCGCGCCGGTTCAGCGGGCCGAGATTCGCCCCGCCCCCAACGCCGAGCCGCCGACCAAAGTCCTGCGCCCCGGCTCGCTTCTCGACATTCGCGTCTGAAGCGAAGCCACTGACCGCTTAAGCTGTTAAAATAATTAACTTTCGGAAGGGTGGAACGCCGTAGGCGATTCCGTGTTTTCCGAGTCATGGAAGATCGGGACCAGCGCATTTACGACGAGGCCGCCGCGCTCTGGCGCGAAGTCTTCGGCAAGCCGCCGCCGGTTCGCGTGGGCGGGCCTCGGTTGCTGGAGATCATCACGAGCGACCTGAGCGAGGTTTCCTACGACCGCCTGCGCTCGCCCCACCTGCGCCCCTCGACCATCGCCGGCCCGGGCCAGCCGCGGGACGAGAGCCAGGCGGCGTAGGCCGCTTAAGCCGCCTTCTTCTTCGCCTTCTTGCCGCCCTTGTGCGGCTTGCCGCTCTTCACGGCCTTGGCGGGCTTGGGCGCCTTCACCTTTGCGGCCTTGGGCTTGGCGGGATCGGCGGGGGCCGCGGACTTGGTGAGGTCGCGCAGCAAGGCCAGGAAGGTCGCACGCCGGCCGCCCCCGGAGATCAGCTTCAGGAGCTTGCCGTCGGCGGACGCCATCTTCGGGCGGGCGTCGGCCAGCGCCGCGCGGCCGGCGTCGGTCAGACGCACGGCGTTGGCGCGGGCGTCGACGTTGGAGCGCTCGCGTTCCAACAGGCCCTTGGCGATCATCCGCCTGGCCATGTCGGCCAGCGTCGAGCGGTCGATGCCGGTGATCCGCACCAGGTCGGCCTGGGTCGCCCCCTCGCGCTCGTCGGCGGCGGCCATGACCGCGAACTGACGCTGGGTCACGCCGCTCTCGCCGAACTCCTCCACATAGATGTCCAGCGCGCGCTGCAGGGCGCGGTGCAGGAGATGACTCGCCGATTGATCCAAGGCGGCGATACCGCCCTTAGCGCCTGACTTGGTCTTGGCCATCGGTCGTCCCCCGCGAGGCTCGCCGCCGTCACTAAAGGAGGATTACGTCGATTTGATTACAGACCTTCCGTGGGCGGCGCAGCAAGCCCCCAGCGGCGATCAGCTCGCTGTCAGGAGCCCTCGGGCGGCGGTTTCGGCTCTTCGTCGGGCATATGCTTCATCATCAGGGGCGCCTGGCTCATGGCGAACAGGAAGATGAGGATCGGCACGCCGGGGAACTTGAAGAAGGCCCAGAAGACCGTGCTCTGCGTGCGCCAAACCACCTCGTTGGCGGCGGCGAGCGCGAAGAAGAACAGGGCGTAGCGCACCGTGAGGGTGCGGATCACCGTCTCCGGCAGATGGAAGGCGTCGCCCATCAACACCTTCAGCGGGTTCTTGCCGCGCAGCGCGCCGGTGACCAGGAAGAGGCCGAAGGCCGTGTAGAGAATGGTCGGCTTGACCTTGATGAACCGTTCGTCGTGGAAGAACAGCGTCAGCCCGCCGAAGATGATGCCGAGCACGGCGGTGGCCAACGGCATCGGCGGGACCCGCTTTTCCACCGCCACGCCCACCACCAGGGCGATGAGCGAGGCGGCGACGATCACCCAGCTCGAGGTCACGCCGTTGCGGGTGATCGCGATCGTCAGCACCCAGGCGGCGAGACCGCCGTAGTCGATCGTGTAGCGCACCCAGGCGGGCAGGGCGCGGGCCTGCGGCGTCATTTCACTCATCGGCCCTCACTCACGCGCGCGCCCAACTCATCGTATCGGCTCCGCCAGCCCGACCAGAGACCGCGCGAAGGCGTGGGCGTTGAACGGCTGCAGATCGTCGATCCCCTCGCCCACGCCGATCAGCTTGATCGGACTGTCCGAGGCCTGAGCGACCGGCACCAGCACCCCGCCGCGGGCGGTGCCGTCGAGCTTGGTCATGACGATGCCGGAAACGCCGATCTGGTTGCCGAAGATGTTCTCCTGGGCGAGCGCATTGCGCCCCACCGTGGCGTCCAGCACCAGCAGGGTCTCGTGCGGCGCGTCCGGATCGATCTTCTTCACCACGCGGATGATCTTGTGCAGCTCGTCCATCAGCCCCTGCTTGTTCTGCAGGCGCCCGGCGGTGTCGACCAGCACGACATCGTAGTTCTGAGCATGGGCCCGCTCGACCGCTTCGAACACCAACCCCGCGGCGTCGGAGTTCATCGGCCGCGAGATGAAGTCGGCGCCGGCGCGCTCGGCCCAGATCTTCAGCTGCTCGACGGCGGCGGCGCGGAAGGTATCGCCGGCCACCACCAGCACCTTGGCGCCGCGGCCGACCAGGTCCGACGCGATCTTGCCCAGCGTGGTGGTCTTGCCCGATCCGTTCACCCCGATGAAAAGCACGACATAGGGCTTGGGTCCCGAGAGCGCGTCGAAATCCGCCTGGTGGGTGGCCAGCTCGTCGCCGATCGCCGCGGCCAGCGCCTCCTTGATGTCGGCCTCGTCGACATCCTTGCCGAATTTCTCGTCGGCGAAGCGCTGGGTGATGCGGGCGGCGGAATGCGGGCCGAGGTCGGCCTCGATCAGCATCTCCTCCAGCTCGTCGAGCTTGGCCTGGTCGAGCGGCTCCTTGGCCACAAAGACCTGGGTGATCTGTTCGCCGATCTGTTTCGACGAGCGCGTCAGGCCTTCGGTGAGCCGCGCGAACCAGCCGCGTTTGGGTTCGGTCATGGAGGCGCTTCTAGCTGGGCGCTTGCACCACGTCACGCACCCTTGCAGGCTCACGTGCGGGATTTGAAGTTCGCCTCGTTCTGGGTCGTGCGCAGAGCGAACTTCAAATCCAAGAAGCACGCGAAAAGCCTATACTTGCTAGCGTCCTTCTTGATTCCGAAGTTCGTCGGAGCCCGCCACATGCGCATGCGAACTTCGGAATCAGGACGCTAGGCCCCATGGATCGCCTGAGCGCCACCCTGACCGTGCTGGACTACGCCGCCGTGGCGGTGTTCGGCGCGACCGGGGCGCTGGCGGCGGCGCGGCGCAAGCATGATATCGTCACCTTCGGCTTCTTCGCCGCGGTGACCGGGGTCGGCGGCGGCACGCTTCGCGACCTGTTGATCGGAGCGCCGGTGTTCTGGGTGGGGAGGCCTGCCTACATCGTCGTCTGTCTCGCCGCCGCGCTCGCCGTCTGGATTGTCGGCCCCCGGCGGTTTCGGGGCAGCATCCTGACCTGGCTCGACGCCCTGGGCATGGCCGCCTACGCCGTGGTCGGCGCCCTGAAGGCGATCTCGCTGGGCGTCCCGCCGTTCTCGGCGGTGCTGATGGGCGTGCTCACCGCCACCTTCGGCGGGGTGATCCGCGACGTGCTCGCCCACGAGCCTTCGGTGCTGCTGCAGCGCGAGCTCTATGTCACCCCGGCGCTCGCCGGCGCGGCGACCTTCGTGGCGCTGGAGCTGGTGGGCACGCCGGCCATTCCGGCCGGCGTCCTGGGGTTCATCGTGGCGCTGACGATCCGCGCCGGGGCGATCCTGTGGAAGTGGTCCCTGCCGGGATTTGGCGGGCCGGTCGACCCCGAGAGCTGATCAGGCCTTCGGCGGCCAGGTCTCGGTGTCGTGGTCGGGGTGCTGGTAGGAGACGATGCTCGCGATGTGGGCTGCGGCCCTGGGCTCGTCCTCCGGATGGGTCGGAAGCGCCGCCAGCTCGGCGAAATCGGCCAGGCGGGCGCTCGAGGCAAGCTGCTCGCTGATCCTGATCTCGCCCGGCCGGTCGAAGGCGGCGATGGCGAGCGACAGGTGGGTTTCGCCGTATTCGAAGGTCAGCGGCGTCCCGCAGTCGCCGCAAAAGCCGCGATGGATCTTGTTCGAGCTCTGGAACCGCTTGCGCGCGCCGCGGGTCCAGGCGAGGCCGGCGGGCCCCACCTCGACGAACGGGCCGAAGAAGGCGCCCATGGCCTTCTGGCACATGCGGCAATGGCAGATCGACGCCTCGCCGAGTTCGCCATCCACCCGGAAGCGGATCGCGCCGCACTGGCATCCGCCGCTCAGGCTCATTCGGCGGCCTCCAGCACCCGGGTCCGGGCGAGCGCCCGCCTCCCGTCGTGGCCGGTGACCACCAGGGATACGATCTCGCCCACGGTCGCCTCGCCGGTGAAGGCGATCTCGGTGAAGTCGTCGGCCCGCGCCAGGCCGTCCCGCTCCACCAGGCCCATCAGCGTCCGCCCCACCTGTCGCTGCAGATGCCGCGCCAGGGCCGCCTCGCCGGCGGCCCGCAGCCGCGCGGCGCGGGCCTTCACGACGCCGCCCTTCACCGCCGGCATCCGCGCGGCCGGCGTGCCGGGCCGGGCGCTGTAGGGGAAGACGTGCAGGAACGACAGGCCCGCCTCCTCGACCATGGAAAGGGTGTTGTCGAACATGGCGTCCGTCTCGGTGGGGAAGCCGGCGATCAGGTCGGCGCCGAAGGCGGTGTCGGGGCGGACAGCACGAACGTTTTCAATGAGTTGCAGAGCATCGGCGCGGCTGTGGCGGCGCTTCATGCGCTTGAGGATCATGTCGTCGCCGGCCTGTAGGGACAGGTGGAGATAGGGCATCAGCCGCGGCTCCTCGGCGAGGCAGCGCATGAGGTCCGGATCGATCTCGGCGGCGTCGATGGAGGAGAGCCGCAGGCGGGGCAGCTCCGGGACCAGCTTGAGGATCCGCGCGACCAGTTGGCCCAGCGTCGGGGCGCCCGGCAGGTCGGCGCCCCAGCTGGTCACGTCGACGCCGGTCAGCACGACCTCGCGGTAGCCCTGGGCGGCCAGGCGCTTGACCTGCGCCACCACCTCGCCGGCGGCGGCGGAGCGCGAATTGCCGCGCCCGAACGGGATGATGCAGAAGGTGCAGCGGTGGTCGCAGCCGTTCTGCACCTCGACGTAGGCGCGGGCGCGATCCTTCAGGCCGTCGATCAGGTGACCGGCGGTCTCGCGCACGCTCATGATGTCGTTGACCCGCACGCGGCCGAGCTCCGGCCCAGACTCTCGCGAAAACGGCAGATAGGCGCCGGGCGCGGCCTTCTCGGCGTTGCCGAGCACCAGGTCGACCTCAGGCATGCCGGCGAAGGCGGCGGGGTCGATCTGGGCGGCGCAGCCGGTGACGATCAGCGTCGCGCCCGGCCGCTCGCGCCGCGCCTTGCGGATCGCCTGGCGGGCCTGGCGCACGGCCTCGCCGGTCACCGCGCAGGTGTTGAAGACCACGGCGTCGGAGAGGCCGTCGGCGGCGGCCTGCTTGCGGATGATCTCACTCTCGTAGGCGTTCAGCCGGCAGCCGAAGGTCACCACGTCGACGTCTTGGTGGGCGCGGGCGGTCATGGCAGCTCGCCCGCGAAGTCGACGGCGGCCGGGCCGGTCATGATCACGTGGTCGTCGTCGGCGCGCCACTCGATCAGGAGCTCGCCGCCGTCGGTGACGACCACGGCGGTGCGGTCGGTGAGGTCGCGCCGCGCGGCCGCCACCAGGGCGGCGCAGGCGCCGGTGCCGCAGGCCTTGGTGAGGCCCGCGCCGCGCTCCCAGACGCGCAGCCGGATGCGGCCACGGTCGATGACCTGGGCGAAGCCGACGTTCACGGCTTGCGGGAACAGCGGATGATGCTCGACCATCGGCCCGGCGGTGGTCACCGGCGCCGCGTCCAGGTCGGGGGTGAAGAACACCACGTGCGGATTGCCCATGGAGACGCATCCCGGCGCGGTCGAGAGCCGTGCGTCCGGATACAGCGCCACGTCCAGGGCGCGCGTGTCCTGCTCGCGGGCGAGCGGGATATCGCGCCAGTCCAGGCCGGGCTTGCCCATGTCGACGCTGACCAGCCGCTCGCCGGCGCGGGTGGCGATGAGGCGCCCGGCCTTGCTCTCGATCACCGCCCGGTCGGCGCCGGAGGCCTGCATCAGGAGCCAGCCGACGCAGCGCGTGCCGTTGCCGCAGGCGGAAATCTCCTCGCCGTCCGAGTTCCAGAACCGCACCCGCGCATCGACGCCCTCGCCGGGGGCCGGCGGCTCCAGGACGATGAGCTGGTCGAAGCCGATGCCGCGGGCGCGGTCGCCCAGCGCGCGCACCTCTTCGGCGCTCGGCTCGAACGGCGCGCTGCGGGCCTCGACCACGACGAAGTCGTTGCCGAGCCCGTTCATCTTCAGGAACGGACGGCTCATGGCGGCGGACATATAGGCGAAGAGGGCTCGCGACGCACGCGCCGGCGCAGACGCGGGCTTTTTGGAACCGCCAAGACGCCAAGTTCGCCAAGAGACCGAGCTAGGCCGCTACGCCCCGATCGAACACGAAGACCACGAAGGACACGAAGATCACGAAGACGCTCCGCCACCTGGCCGGCCGCACGCCGAGTCCTCCAGGGGATTGGAAAGACGGCTCGCTGCGCTCGCGGGCGACGCGGCCTCTTCGTGGTCTTCGTGGTCTTCGTGTCCTCCTTCAGCTCGGAACCCTTGGTGATCTTGGCGTCTTGGCGGTCATCCCAACGCCGCCGCGCGCACGTTTCTGGCCCGAAACCACTCGGCGCGAGACAGGCCCGTTCGGGCCCGGCTAGAAAAGCGGCATGAAAGCTCTGCCGCTCGCGCTCGCCGCTGTCGCCCCGTTTGTTCTCGCTGGCGCCATCGCCGGCGTCTCGCTCACCGCCGCCCACGCCCAGGGCCCCAAGGAGGTCGGCGCGGTCGATCCCTTCCTATGGCTGGAGGACATCGAAAGCCCGCGCGCGCTGGCCTGGGTGGAGGGGCAGAACGCCAAGAGCCACGTGCGGCTGGAGGAGGACCCGCGCTACGAGGTGTTCCGCAAGGAAGCCCTGGCGATCTTCACCGCCAAGGACCGCATCGCGCTCCCACGCTTCAGGGCCGGCGGGGTCGACAACTTCTGGCAGGATGGGACCCATATCCACGGCATCTGGCGCCACACGACGCTGGCCTCCTACAAGACCGCCGATCCGAAGTGGGAGACCCTGCTCGACCTCGACGCGCTGTCGAAAGCCGAGGGCAAGAACTGGATCTGGAAGGGGGCCAATTGCCTCAAGCCCGCCCAGACGCTCTGCCTCGTGCACCTCTCCAACGGCGGCTCCGACGCCGTCGAGGACCGCGAGTTCGACACTGCGACCGGCAAGTTCGTGGACGGCGGCTTCCACTTCCCGAACGCCAAGCAGAACGCCGCCTGGATCGACCGCGACACGCTGATCGTCTCGCGCCCCTGGACGCCGGACGAGGTGACCAAGTCCGGCTACGCCTATGTGGTGAAGATCGTGAAGCGCGGCGGGGCTGAGCCCCGCGAGGTGTTCCGCGGCGCAAAGAGCGACGTCCAGGCCGGCGCGCGGGTGCTGGAAGGCAGGGACGGCCAGGTCGATGGCGTGATGGTCGACCGCGGCCTCACCTTCTACGAACGCGAATACAAGCTGCTCGACGACAAGGGCGGCCTGACCGATATCCCGCTCCCGAAGAAGGTCGAGGGCGACACCTATGTCGACGGCCAGCTGGTCTTCACCATCAAGGAGGACTGGAAAGCCTTCAAAGCCGGCGCTGTCATCAGCTACGACCTCACCGAATTGAAGAAGAACCCCGCCGCGGCCAAGGCCCAGCTGGTGTTCATGCCCGGATCGCACGACGCCGTCGACCAGGTGGCCTCGTCCAAGGACCGGCTGGTCATCGACCTGCTGCAGGACGTGAAGGGCGCGGTCGACACCTACGACCACAAGGCCGGCGTATGGTTGCCGCGCCGGCTGAAGCTGCCGGGGAACGCCAACATCAAGCTGGTCGCGGCGAGCGACGACGACAACCAGCTGTTCTTCACCGTCGAAGGCTTCCTCGACCCGACGTCCCTGTGGCTGGCCGAGGCCGACGGCGCGGTCGCCAAGGTCAAGCAGCTGCCGGCCCAGTTCGACGCCAGCAAGGACGTGGTCGAGCAGCACTTCGCGACCTCGAACGACGGGACCAAGGTCCCCTACTTCGTGGTCCACCGGAAGGACATGAAGCTCGACGGCTCCACGCCGACCCAGATGTTCGGCTACGGCGGCTTCGAGCTCTCGGAACCGCCCGTCTACATCCCGCAGATGGGCAAGCTCTGGCTGGAGCGCGGCGGCGCCTATGTGATCGCCAACATCCGCGGCGGCGGCGAGTTCGGGCCGGCCTGGCACGAGGCGGCGCTGCGCGAGCACCGCCAGCGGGCCTTCGACGACTTCGCCTCGGTCGCCAAGGACCTGGAGGCGCGCAAGATCACCTCGCCACGCCATCTGGGCATCTACGCCCGGTCGAACGGCGGCATCCTGACCACGGTCTCGATGACCCAGCATCCGGAGCTGTTCAACGCCATCGTCATCGAGAGCCCGCTGATCGACATGCTGCGCTACAACCACCTGTCGGCCGGCGCGTCGTGGGTGGCGGAATATGGCGACCCCGACGTCCCCGCCGACCGTGAGTTCATCGCCAAATATTCCGGCTATCAGAACCTCAAGGCCGGGGTGAAATACCCGGAGCCCTACATCACCACCAACACCCGCGACGACCGGGTGCACCCGGGCCATCCGCGCAAGTTCGCCGCGATGATGGAGAAGATGGGCCTGCCCTACCTCTACTACGAGCAGACCTTCGGCGGTCACGCCAACGACGCCGACCCGGAGCTGAACGCCCGGCGGTGGGCCCGGCACTATGTGTACCTGAGCCAGAAGCTGATGGACTGAGTGGGCGGTACGGGTCGTCGTGCTTGAACCCAGCAGCGATCCATCGTTCGATGCAACCGTGGGTGTGCTCAAAATGACGACGAAGATATTTTACGGGGCCCTTGCCGGCCTGTCGCTGATGTCAGCTTGGTCAGCTGCTGCGGCGGACGATCAGCCGACCCCGGCATGTCCGATCAAGATGCTGCAATCGCCCTCTACTGGCGGCGAAGGGATTGTCGTCCTCCTGATGGACAATCAAGCCGCTATGGCAGCGCTGGCGAGGACCGAGGCGACCATCGGGGCGCCTATCGATCCAGCCTACCTGAACAACCAGCGGGCCGTGGTTCAGATGCCTGACGGACGGCGGACCGTAGTGGTGCTTCCTCCTAAAATGGCGCTAGCTGTCGGCGATCACGTCACATTTCAAGGTAACTATCGGAGCCCCAACCTGCCCTGCAGCTATGTGCCGAACGTAGCGACGCGGAAGCTCCTGAATCCCTGAATCCACGGCGGACCGGGGGAAGATCCGTCAGCCCTGAACCAGCTTGATCGCCTGCTCCGGGCAGGCCGCGACGCAGAGGCCGCAGGCCTGACAGGCGTCAGCGTTGGGGATGTGGGCGGTCTTCTTGCCGTGCGCCCAGACCTTGATCCGGGCGCGCAGCGGGAGCGCCCGGTAGACGCTGTCTGCGATCGGCCCGACCTCGAAGACGTCGTGCGGACAGACCGCGACGCAGTCGGCTTTGCCCTCGCAACGTCCCGGGTCGACACGCGGCCGCCAGGCGCCGGGGGCGGCCCCGCAACGCTCGCCCACCCGCCGCGGACTGAGGCTTGCGCGGCTGACCTTGTCGGGGTCGAGCCGGGAGGGCCGTGCGGCGGGTTCGGTGTCGGACACGACGGGAGTCTCCCTAGCTGGCCGGCGCGCGGCGCCATTCGACCGCGAGGTTCGGCTCGCGGAAGGCGAAGCGCTTCAGGTGGCGCTCCACCACGCCCTCGATCTGGGTCAGGGCGTCGGCCGCGCCGGCCTCGGCCAGGATCATCAGGGTCGCCGGCGAGGCGCGGAGATAGACCTGGCCGGCCTCGAAGGCGATGTGGCTCTCGCGTTCGCCGAGCGTCGCGGGGACCCGATGGGCGAAGTGCTTGCAGAGCTGGGCCATGTAGCGGTGGCCGGCGTCGGTGACGACCGTCGAGCTGGAGCGCATCGGCATGGGCCTCAGCTCTTCTCGATCGCCACGGCCATGTCGTCGATCATGGCGACGATGCGGTCGATCTCTTCGGGCGTGATCGGACGGCGCGCCAGGCGGCCGGCCAGCGCCATGCCGAGGTTCTTCATCGCCCGGCCGACCCGGGGACGGGTGGTGTCGGAGCCTTCGGCGGCCTCGGCCATGCGCCCGAAGACGGCGTCGACGCCGGCCTGGTTGGCCTTGAGCGCCTCGCGGCCCTCGTCGGTCGCCTCGAAGAGCTTGCGGCCGGCCTCGCCGGTCACGGGGCGGATGAAGCCCTCGTCTTCCAGGAGCGCGAGCGTCGGATAGATCACGCCGGGCGACGGGCGATAGGCGCCGCCGGTGCGGTCTTCCAGTTCCTTGATCAGCTCGTAGCCGTGACGCGGCTGCTCGGCGATCAGCGCCAGGACCACGAAGCGAAGGTCGCCGTGCTCCAGGAACCGGCCCACGCGGCCGCCGCGGTGATGATGTCCGTGATGACCCATGCCGCGCATGTGGCCGCCCCAGGGTCCGCGGCCGCGGTGTTCATCCCGGCCGCCGAAAAAGTGATGGTGTCTGTGCATATCGAAGCCCCCTCCTTTGGCGGGGTGCTTATCGATATATCTAAACCGGATCGAAGACGCAAGCGTATTTCGATATGTCTAAATTGGTCTATCGAAAGGCCTACTCCCGCAGCACCTCGGCCAGCAGGCGGCCCTCGGCGGCGCGATTGGAGCCGGCGCGCCAGGCGACGACGATCTCCCGGCTGGCCCCCCCGCCATCAAGGCCGGCCGGCGCGATGGGCCGGGTGGCGACGGACGCGCTGTCGGTCAGGCCGGCGTTCACCGCCATGGCCGGCAGGAAGGTGACGCCGAGGCCCGAGCTGACCATCTGCACCAGGGTCGGCAGCGAGGTCGCCGCGAAACCCTCCTCGCCGGCGGCGGTCTTCGGCGGCTTCAGTCCGCAGGCGGCGAGCGCGTGGTCGCGCAGGCAGTGGCCGTCCTCCAGCAGGATCAGGTCCTCGGCCTCCAGGGCGGCGGGGTCGGTGGACTTGAGCCTGGCCAGCGGGTGGCCGGCCGGCATGGCGGCCAGCAGCTCGTCGTCGGCGACGTGCGCCCAGTTCAGGCCCTGCATGTCGAAGGGGAGCGCGATCAGGGCCGCGTCCAGCTGGCCCGCCTTCAGCGACGCGATCAGCCGCTGCGTCAGGTCCTCGCGCAGGAACAGCCGCAGTTTCGGGAACCGGGTCCTGAGCAGCGGCAGCACGCGCGGCAGCAGGAACGGCGCCACCGTCGGGATCACGCCAAGCCGGAAGCGCCCGGTCAGCGGCTGGCCGGCGTTCTTGGCCGCCTCCACCAGCTCCTCGGCCTCGTTGAGGATCACGGTGGCGCGGCGCAGCGCCTCCTCGCCCACCGCCGTCAGGATCACCCCGGACCGCGCCCGGTCGACCACCGGGGCGCCCAGCGTGCGCTCCAGCTCCTGGATGCCGGACGACAGCGTCGGCTGGGTGACGTGAGCCGCCTCGGCGGCGCGGCCGAAACTGCCCTGTTCGGCGAGCAGCTTGAGGTAGTGCAGTTGGCGCAGGGTGGGGAGCATGGGCCAGATATAGACCTGCTCTATGGGCGCACCAAAAATGATTGAGAGATCGGCCGGGTTAGCAACCCCAACCCGTCATCCCGGCCGTAGCGAAGCGGAGAGCCGGGACCCAGGGGTTCTGCAATGCGGTGGCTCCTGGGTCCCGGCTCGGCCTTGCAGGCCGTCCGGGATGACGAGAATTTTAGCTACTGATTTTCCCCGCCAAGATTGAGCGAGCCTTACTCCGGCTTGCCCGTCTCCACCGCCTTCTTCAGCCGGGCCAGCTGCTCGCCCAGCACCCGGTCGACCGGGGCGGCGTAGATCTCGGAAAGCCCGCCCTTGGCGTAGCCGCCGACGTCGTAGGTCATGACGACATCGGTCGCGGCGCCGGCCGGCGTCAGGGTGACGCTCAGGTGGCCGTCGGCGCCGGTGGCCTGCAGGGGCCCGAGCGCGCCGGCGAGGCGCAGCTGCGTCCCGCCGTCGGCGTAGACGATCGTCATGTGCCGGACCGCGCCCTTCTTGAGGATCTCGCAAAAGCACCCCGAGCCGTCGAACGACAGGTTCTTGGCGTCGTGCGTGTAGGTGTGCTGCGGCGACCACCAGCGGCTGGGTCGCATCAGCGTGTCCCAGACCTTGCCCGGCGCGGCGGCGATGGTCGCCTTTTCCGTCACCTCGAACCCGGCGGTGGACTTGTCGGCGACCTCCGCGCGCGCCGCGCCGACCAGCAGAAGCGGGGCCAACAGAAGGGCCGCGGGGCCCGCGCTCAAGACCGTCTTGTTCATCGCCATCCCTCTTAAGATCCGGCCGCTCAGGTCCCCTCGAACCTCAGCGGCGCTCCCCAGAACGCTTCCACCAGCCCCGACTGCACGCCGGGCCGGCCGGTGGTCAGGAACCGCCGAAGCGCGCCGGTCCCCACATCGTACTCCGGATGCCGCTCGAAATAGCGCGCGAGCGCGTCGGCCGTGGCCTGCGGCTGGTGGATGAGCGGCGTGCCTGGCGGGAGCGCCACGCGGAACAGGTCGGCGACGATCTCGAAATGGGTGCAGCCCAGGATCGCCCGGTCGGGCGCCCGGCCGATCCACTGGCTGACCGCCTTCACGTGCTCGGCGATGGCGCCGGCCAGGGCTTCGCGCGGCGCGCCGGCCTCGATCATGCCGGCCAGCTCCGGGCAGGGCTGCGAGAACACCGCGACGTCCTGGCGGCGCTTGTCGATCTCGATCTCATAGACCCGCGAGGCGGTCGTCTGGGGCGTGGAGAACACCGCCAGCACGTCCAGCTTCTCGACCTTGTCGCCGCGCCGCTCGGCCTCGTGCTCCCAGGGCAGACCCGTCGCCGCCTCGATGGTCGGGACGATGATCCCCAGCACGTTCACCGGCCGCCCAAGCTCGCGGCGGTAGCCCGGCAGCCAGGTCTGCTGCAGGCGCCGCAGCGCGATGCCCGACGCGGTGTTGCAGGCCAGGACCACCAGGCTCGCGCCTTCCGCGAACAGCCGCTCGCAGCCGGCGCGGGTCAGCGCCACGATCTCCTCGCCGGAGCGGCCGCCATAGGGGGTGTTGGCCTGGTCGGCCAGGTAGATGAAGTCGGCCTCGGGGAACCGCGCCACCAGCGTGCGGTGGACGCTCAAGCCTCCCACGCCGGAATCGAATACGCCGATGGCCATGGCCTTTCGTTAGCCGCCGCCCACCGGCGCGTCCACGCCGATCGCGCGGGCTGAATCTGGATTACCCAAATCGCGGGCCTTTCAAGTTGACACAACTGTCAGCGCCACCCATATGCGGCGCCCGACTGAACACGCTCCCCGATTGAACACGCTCAACGAGACTGGACAGCGCGAGGCCCTGCGAGGCCCGGGCGCGACCGCCTCGTTCCCTTACGGAACCCGCCGCATGCCCGCCCATCCCGCCCCAGATTCCGCCCCAGATTCGGCCCCAGATTCGGCCGGCGAGTTCGCCTCTGTGCCTACCCAGGCCCTGGAGATCGACGTCCAGACCGCGCTGGCCCTTTCGCGCGCCACGTCCCGCGCGGTGATCGCCATCTCGCCCAAGGCGCACCGCGCCATGATGGACGCGCTCGGCGTCGAGGCCGCGGCTCACGAGATCCAGGGCGGGCCGGTGGCCGAACTGGTCGCCGCCCTGATAAGAGGTCATCTCGACCAACTGAAGTGAGTCGGCGACGGTAGATGAGCGAACGGCGGCCCATGCGGGTCAATCTCGAGGCCCGCGCCGCCGCCGCCGAACAGCGCCGCGCCCAGACCCGCGAACGCCTGCTGACCGCCGCCGAGGCGGTGATCGCCGAGAAGGGCCTGGCCAGCGTCTCCATCGAGGACTTCGTCCGCGCGGCCGGCGTCTCGCGCGGCACCTTCTACAACTACTTCCCGGCGACCGCGGACCTGGTGGGGGCGCTCACCCAGCGGGTGGCCGTCGACCTCGACGCCCTGTTGGACGCGGTGGTGCGCCAGCGGCGCGATCCGGCGACCCTGCTCGCCTGCAGCCTGCACACGGTGCTCGCCGCCCACGTGGCCGACCCGGTCCGCGGCTGGGTCGCCCTGCAGCTGGCCGGCTCGCGCAACCCCCGGGTGGCGTCCTTCGAGGCGCTGTTCGCGCGGCTCTACCGCGAAGGCATGCGCCTGGGACAGTTCCGTCCCATCGAGATGACCTCGGCCCTGACCCTGGCCTTCGGCGCGATGCGGATGATCCAGCGCGACCTCGTCGCCGGCGAAGCCTCCGAGGTCCATACGACGCAGGTCATCGCCCTGATCCTGACCGCCTTCGGGGTGCCCTACGACGAGGCCGAGAAGATCAGCCGCGCGGAAGCGGTGGCCGCGCGCGGCGGCTGACGCCCGGCGCAGGTGAACGGCGCCAGGTGACCGGCGCATCCGGCGCCCTTAAGCTCAGCGGCCTGCGCTCATCTCTACGTCCCGGATTCGCCATGCCGCCGCGCCTCACCGCCCTGGACCGCCGCCAACTGCTGCTCGGCTCGGCCGGCGCGGGGCTCCTCAGCCTTGGCGGCTGCGCCACCGCCGGCGCGGGCGGGCCGGCCGGCGGCCCGATCTCGACTCTGCCCTTCGCCGAGCGCAGCACGCCGATCTGGCCGGTGCATGCGCGGATGGACCGGGTGTTCGACATCACCGTCTGCCTGCGCCCGTTCCGCGCCCAGGGCCCGCGGATCGAGGCCGAGCAAGTGGGCGATGCGCTGGTGGTGCACAACTACGGCCATGGCGGCTCCGGCTGGTCGCTCTCCTGGGGCTCCGGGACGCTGGCGGTGCGCAAGGCCATGGCGAACAGCCCGCGCGAGGTGGCCGTCGTCGGCTGCGGCGCCATCGGCCTGTCGTCGGCGATCCTCGCCCAGGAGGCCGGCGCCAAGGTGACCATCTACGCCAGGGACCTGCTGCCCGACGCCCGCTCGGCGCGGGCCACCGGCAGCTGGACGCCGGACAGCCGCATCGCGCTGGCCGACAAGGCCGGACCGCAGTTCGCGGCGCAGTGGGAGGAGATGACCCGCATCTCCTTCAAGCGCTTCCGCCGCTACCTGGGCCTCGCCGACAGCCCGGTGGAATGGAGCGACCGCTATTTCCTGTCCGATCCGCCCACCGAGCCGGCGCCCGTTAAGCCAGAGGGGGCCAGGACCGGCCCGGAGCTGCAGTTCGTCGACTTCCGCGACCGCATCCGCGACCTGACACCCCGCGCCGAGGTGCTGGCGCCCGGCGCCTCGCCGTTCCCGGGCGCCGACGTGCGGCGCACCTCGCAGATGCAGTTCAACGTCGCCGACTACGGCCACACCCTGATGGCCGACTTCCTGGCCATGGGCGGCCGCGTCGAGCACCGGGAGTTCCAGAGCCTGGGCGACCTCGCCACGCTCAAGGAGAAGGTGGTGATCAACTGCCCCGGCTACGGCGCCCGCGCGCTGTGCCGCGACGAAAGCATCACCCCGGTGCGCGGCCAGATCGCCTGGCTGATCCCGCAGCCGGAGGTGAACTACGGGGTCTTCTACAAGGACGTCAGCCTGCTCTCGCGGCGCGACGGCATCGTCGTCCAGGCGCTTTGGGGCGGCGACATGTTCGGCTACGGCAACGACCAGGAAGTCATCGACCGGGCCGAGGCGGAGCGGGCGGTGAGGACCATCGCCGAACTCTACGGGCGCATGAAGGGCTAGGCCGGCCTATTCGAACAGCGACGGCTGGGCCGAGGCGGCGGCCTTCTTCGGCGGCGGCGGGGCGGGCTCCAGCACCTTGGCGCCCTCGATGGCCAGGAGCCTGACCTTGGTGTTGACCCCGCCGCGCGCCGAGAAGCCGCCGAGCTTGCCGCCCGCCGCGGTCACCCGATGGCAGGGCACCACGATCGGCCAGGGATTCTTGCCGAGCGCCGCGCCCACGTCGCGGGCCAGCAGCTTGTCGCCGAGCTTCACCGCGATCTCGCCGTAGGTCAGGGTTTCGCCGGGCGGAATGGCGCGGGCGATCTCGTAGACCTTTGCGTTGAACTCAGGGACGCGCTCGATATCGATGGGGATGTCCAGCAGGTCGACCTTTTCCCCAGCCATCAGCCTGCGGATGCCGGCGATGGCGTGCGCGGCCATCGGCGAAGGCTCCGCCTCGGCGGCGTCCGGAAAGCGCCGCAGGAAGCTGCGCCGGGCGTTCTCGCGATCTGCCTCGGGCAGATAGACGCCGACGAGGCGTTGGCGGTCGGCCCAGGCCACCCCGGCCCAGCCGATGACGGTTTCGAAGAGGGCATAGCTGATCATGCGCGGAATATAGGCCCGTTCGCCGCGCGCCGCTGGCGGCTTTCGGACATCAATCGCGCACCGTTCGGCCCTGCGCCGGACCCGTGCTAAGGCGGGCGCATGGGAACCGAGTCCGACCCGCCGAACGCCGAGCAGGAATTCGCCCGCCGCAGGGCGGTGATCGCCGCGCGGGCCACCGACCGCCCGCGCTGGGAGGACCCGGCCCAGCTTGAGCCCGCCTGGGACCAGCGCGCCGCCCGCGCCGCCGCCTACATCCCGCGCGGCGCGGCGGTGCTGGACCTCGGTTGCGGGGCGATGGCGCTGGAGCGGTTCCTGCCGATGGGCTGCCGCTACCAGCCTTGCGACCTGACGGCCCGCGACGCACGCACCCTGGTCAAAGACTTCAACGCCGGCGAGTTCCCGACCGGCCAGGCCTGCGACATCGTCACGGTCCTGGGCGTGCTGGAGTATATCTACGACGCGCCGGCGTTCCTGGCGAAGCTCCGCGCGCTCAACGTCCCGGTGGTGATGAGCTACTGCCTCGCCGGCGACCGCGGCCCCACCGACCGCCGCGCGCTGGGCTGGGTCAACGACTTCACCAAGGACGAGCTCAACGGCCTGCTGGCCGCCGCCGGCTTTGGCCGGGTGACCGGCGCGGAGGTGACGCCCGGCCAGTTCCTGCTGCGCCTTGAACCCGGCGCGGGGCAGGCGGCGCCCGAGCGCACGGTCTGGGTGCTCTCCTACAACTCGATCGGCAACTTCGGCGACCGGCTGGGCGGCCAGGTGCTGAGCCAGGTCCTGCCGCCCAACGCCCAGGTCCGCCACGTCCATCACTATCCCTGGGACGCGCCAGCGGAGGGCGCGCCGGACCTGTTGATCCTGGGCGTCGGCAACAGCGTCTTCCAGCCGATGCTGACCGACGAACTGCTCGGGCTCGTCGACCGGGCCGGGCGCACGGTCGGCATCTTCGGGACCCAGTACCGCGAGACGATCGACGCCTCGCGGCTGGCGAGCCTGCTGGACCGAATGGAGAGCTGGTGGGCGCGGCACGAGGAGGACGTCGGGCTCTATGGCGGCGGCCGGGCCAACATCCATCACCTCGGCGACTGGATGATCGACGCCTGCCCGATGAGCGCCTGGACCCGCGACGAGCTGTTCCGGGTCGGCGACGAGGTGCTCGACGACAGCCCGCTGGACCGGCTGATCGAGCGCTATCAGAGCTACCGCCAGTTCGCCTCGCCGCGCATGCATCCGCTGCTCTGCGCGCTCACCGCCGCCGATGAGGTCGGCTACCAGGAGCAGCGGGAGATGGACGATCCGGCCCAGGTCTCCGGCAAGTTCCGCTCGATGTTCCTCGACATCTTCGGCGTCGACAAACCCGAGAAGCAGATGTGGCCCGTCGATCGGGGCGCAGTGGTCGCCTACAAAGCCAAGGTGCGGCGGAACGTGGAAGCGCTCCGGGCGGAGCTGGCGCGGGTGTTGGGGTAACCTGAGCCCCCAACAGCGCTCATCCCGGCGAAAGCCGGGACCCAAGCTGAATCTCAGGAAAGGCAATCACCGCAAGATCGTCCTCCCCGCGGACCTTGTCCTACCTCGGCTTGGGTCCCGGCTTTCGCCGGGATGAGCGGTGGAAGGGGTGAGTTCTGGGGGCGGCGCGGCCAAGCCCCGGCTTAAATCTCATGGCGGCCATTCTGCCTGCCGGTCCAGGCGTCTCAAGGACGCGCGGAACGCGCGCCGCGAAGCGACCGGCCAGCGGCCGGTCCTTGACACGCCTGGACCGGCAGGCTCGCATCTGACCATGAGGTTTAAGGACGGGAGGCATCTGACGATGCCGATGCGACTGACATGAAACGATCTCTTCCGATCATTCTATTCGCGCTCGGAGGCTCGCTCCTGCTTCCGATCATCGGACTGCACGTGGCCGCCATCTTGGCCGGCACGACAACCTTGGCCGCGGTCACCCCGCCCGTCGCTGTCGCGATTTACCTCGTCACAGGGATCGGCGCGACCTTGATTCTGGGTGGGCTGGCTGTTCTGGTGCTGCCGCGTCGCCGCCCCCTTCCTTGACCTCCCGCCCCTCTTAGGCGCATAAGCGCGCCCTTCCGGCGCAACCTCGGTCAGCGCCCTCTACCGCCACGACCCCCAGGTATCATCTGGGACGAGGGCGGCGAGGCCCCCCGTCCACGCAATCGTGCACGGGGGTCGACTGCGTTTGGGCTTCAGGAGTCGAGTTTGTTTGACGCGCTGACCGATCGTCTGTCCTCCGTTTTCGACCGCCTGAGCGGCCGCGGCGTGCTGTCCGAGAAGGACGTGGCCGAGGTGATGCGCGAGATCCGCGTCGCGCTGCTCGAGGCTGACGTGGCGCTGCCGGTGGTCCGCGACTTCATCGCCAAGGCGACCGAGGCCGCCACCGGCGAGGCGGTGATCCGCTCCGTCCGCCCCGCCGACCAGGTGGTCAAGATCACCTACGACGGCCTGGTCGAGATGCTGGGCGGCGAGGGTGAGCCCGAGGGGCTCAACATCGCCATGAACCCGCCGACGGTCATCATGATGGCCGGCCTGCAGGGCTCGGGTAAGACCACCACCGCCGGCAAGCTGGCGCTGAAGCTCGCCAAGGACCGCAAGAAGGTCCTGCTGGCCTCGCTGGACACGCGCCGTCCCGCCGCCATGGAGCAGCTGGCGACGCTCGCCAAGCTGGCCGGCGTCGACAGCCTGCCGATCGTCGCGGGCCAGGCCGCGCCGGACATCGCGCGGCGCGCGCTGCAGTCGGCGAAGCTGCAGGGCTTCGACGTCGTCATCCTCGACACCGCCGGGCGCACCACGCTCGACGAGGCGATGATGAGCGAGGCGGCGGAGATCGCCAAGATCGCCAAGCCGTCCGAGACCCTGCTGGTCGCCGATGCGCTGACCGGCCAGGACGCGGTGCGCACCGCGAAAGCCTTCCACGAACGCCTGCCGCTGACCGGCCTGGTCCTGACCCGCGCCGACGGCGACGGGCGCGGCGGCGCGGCGCTCTCCATGCGCGCGGTCACCGGCCTGCCGATCAAGTTCCTCGGCGTCTCCGAGAAGATCGACGGCCTGGAGGTGTTCGACGCCGCCCGCGTGGCGGGGCGCATCCTGGGCCAGGGCGATATCGTCGCGCTCGTCGAAAAGGCCACCGAGGAGCTGGACGTCGCCAAGGCCGAGGCCATGGCCAAGCGGCTGGCCAAGGGCCAGTTCGACCTGGACATGATGGCCGAGCAGCTTCAGCAGATGAAGCGCATGGGCGGCATGGAAGGCCTGATGGGCATGCTGCCCGGGGTCCAGAAGATCAAGAAGCAGATCGCCGAAGCCAACATCAACGACAAGATGGTCGACCGGCAGAGCGCGATCATCTCCTCGATGACCAAGCTGGAGCGCAAGAAGCCCGACATCCTGGCCGCCTCGCGCAAGCGCCGCATCGCGGCCGGCGCCGGCGTCGACGTAGCCGAGGTCAACCGGCTGCTGAAACAGCACCGCCAGATGGCCGACGCCTTCAAGATGATGAGCAAGGGCGGCGGCAAGGGCTTCGCCCAGATGGCCCAGATGCTGGGCGGCATGGGTGGGCCCGGCGGCAATGACCGGCTGAAGAACCTGGGCGGCGGCAAGATGCCGATGCCCAGCGAAAAAGAGATCGAAGAGATGGCGGCCAAGCTCCAGGCGGGCGACGGCGGCTTCAAACTCCCCGGCCTGGGCGGCGGCCTGCCCCCCGGCTTCAACCCCTTCAAGAAATAGCTTAGAAAACCAAGGACTAAGACAAATGCTGAAGATCCGTCTCGCCCGTGGCGGCGCCAAGAAGCGCCCCTACTATTCGATCGTCGTCGCCGACAGCCACTCGCCCCGCGATGGCCGCTTCATCGAAAAGGTGGGGAGCTACAATCCTCTCCTGAAGAAGGATGACCCCAACCGCGTCGTCCTGAAGGTCGAGCGCATCCAGGAGTGGATGAAGAAGGGCGCCCAGCCCACCGACCGCGTCGCCCGCGAGCTCGGCAAGCTGGACCTGGTGAAGTGGGAACACGGCAACAACCCCAACAAGGGCAAGCCCGGAACCAAGGCCGTCGAACGCGCCGCGGAAAAGACCCAGCGCGAGACCGATCGTCTTGCCGCCATCGAAGAGGCCAAGAACAACCCGCCGCCGGCCCCCGAGCCGGAACCGGTGGTGGAAGAAGCCCCTGCTGCTGAGGCCGTGGCCGAGGAAGCTCCCGCCGCTGAGGAGGCGCCCGCCGCCGAAGCCGCCGCGGAAGAACCGGCTGCTGAAGCCGCGCCCGCCGAGGAAGCTCCCGCCGCCGAGGCCGCTGCTGAGGAAGCCCCCGCCGCTGAGGCTCCGGCTGAGGAGGCTCCGGCCGCCGAAGCCGCCGGTGAAGAAACCGCCGAAGGCTAACACCGACTCCGCTCATCCCGGCGAAAGCCGGGACCCATACGGCGATTCAGCTTGGGCCCCGGCTTTCGCCGGGGTGAGCGGATTGGGGGAATGTCGTGGTCGATAACCCTTCCGACCTGATCATGGTGGGCCGCGTGGCGGGCGCTTTTGGCGTCCGCGGCGAGGTCCGCATCACCAGCTTCACCGCCGAGCCGATGGCGCTGGTGGACTACAAGACCCTGCTGCATGAGGACGGCTCGCCCGCCCTCACGCTCACGGCGGGCCGCGTCGCCAAGGGCGGCGTGGTCGCCCGCGCCCAGGAAATCGAGACCCGCGAACAGGCCGAGGCCGCCCGGGGGCTGAAGCTGTTCATCCCCCGCGCGCGCCTGCCCGAGCCCGACGACGAGGATGAGTTCTACGTCGCCGATCTGATCGGCATGGATGTGGTGAGCCTGGAGGGCGACCTCCTGGGCAAGGTGCGGTCCGTCCGCGACTTCGGCGCCGGCGACCTGCTGGAAGTCGCCCCCATCGCCGGCGAAAGCTGGTGGCTGCCCTTCACCAAAGAGGCCGTGCCGGAAGTGCAGGTCGAGGCGGGCCGCATCGTGGCGGTGCGGCCGGACGAGGTGGAATAGACTTAAATCCTCCACCAGCGCGCTCCGCGCGCGACAGGGGGAGGTGGCTCGCGGCGCAGCCGCGAGACGGAGGGGGTTTCACCCGCCACGTCTGCGAACGCCGACATCCTGAGCGCCGGAGAGGAAACCCCCTCAGTCAGTCTTCGCTGACAGCTCCCCCTGTGGGGGAGCATCTGTCTTTTGCTAGCCCTTCGGCTTGCGCATCCGCATCAGGCCTTCCTGGGCCACGCTGGCCACTAGGGTCCCGTCCGCCGCGTAGATTGAGCCGCGGATGAAGCCGCGGCCGCCGGAGGCCGACGGGCTGTCCTGCGAATAGAGGTGCCAGTCGTTGAAGTTGGTCTTCTTGTGGAACCACATGGCGTGGTCGAGGCTGGCCGACTGGAAGCCCGGCGTCTGCCAGTGGACCTTGTGCGGCCGCATGGCGGTGGACAACAGGTTCATGTCCGAGGCGTAGGCCATGATCACCTGATGCATGTGCTGGTCGTCGCCGATCGGCTCCCGGCAGCGGAACCAGACGTTGCTCTCCGGGTCCTTGGCCTCGCCGCCCTGGAAATAGCTGCGGGCGTCCGACGAGCGCATCTCGATCGGCCGCGGGCGCGACATCCAGCGCTTCGCCTCTTCCGGCAGGTCCTTCATCCGCGCCATGGCCTCGCGCTGCATCTCGGCCTCGTCCGGCAGCTCGTCCCAGCGCTTCACCTTGGGCATCTCGGCCTGATGCTCGAAGCCGTCCTGCTCCTCCATGAAGGAGGCGGCGAGGTTGAAGATCTGCTGGCCGTGCTGGATCGCGATCACCCGCCGCGTGGTGAAGCTGCCGCCGTCCCGGCTGCGGTCGACCTCGAAGACGATGGGCACGGTGGGGTCGCCGGGGCGGATGAAATAGCAGTGCAGCGAGTGGCAGATGCGGTCGGGCACCGTCTCGTAGGCCGCCAGCAGCGACTGGCCGATCACCTGGCCGCCGAAGATGCGGCCGGGCGAGTTGTCCGCCGTGGTCCCGCGGAACAGGTTCACCTCGATCCGCTCCAGCTGGAGCGTCTGCGACAGGTTCTCGGTTTCCACCTTGGCGGTGCTCATGGGGATCGACGGGCTCATGCTGCGGGTGCGAAGGCGGCTGGATTACGCGCGGCGTACCGTCGCGGCAAGGCTTGACCTCGCGCCCATCCCGCGCCCTTAGGACCCGCCATGTCCTTCGACGCCACCGTGCTGACCATGTTTCCCGAGGCCTTTCCGGGCCCGCTCGGCGTCTCGCTGATCGGGACCGCCTGGCGCGAACAGGGGCTTTGGTCGTTGGAAACAGTGGACATTCGCGGCTTTTCCAAAGATAAGCGCGGCTTCCTCGACGACACCCCCGCGGGTGGCGGCCCTGGACAGGTGATGCGGGCGGACGTGATCGCCTCTGCGCTGGACAGCGTGGAGCGGCGCGGCCGGCCGTTTTTGTACATGAGCGCCCGGGGCCGGCCCCTGACCCAGGCGCGCGTGCGTGAGTGGGCCCTAGGGCCTGGATTGATCGTGCTGTGCGGTCGGTTCGAAGGGGTGGATCAACGGGTCATCGAGGCCCGCGGGTTCGAGGAGGTCGCCGTGGGCGACGCGGTCCTGGCCGGTGGCGAGGCGGCGGCGTTGGTGGCGATCGAGGCCTGCGTTCGGCTGGTCCCTGGCGTTCTGGGGCAGGCGGAGAGTTTGGCCGAAGAAAGCTTCGAGGACGGGCTCCTCGAGCATCCGCAGTACACCAGGCCGCGGACGTTCGAAGGGCTCGACATCCCCGAGGTGCTGCTGGGCGGCAACCACGCCGAGGTTCGGAAGTGGCGGCAGGCGCAGCGGGAGAAGACCACGCGGGAGCAGCGGCCGGACTTATGGGCGCGGCGTCCCGCCAACTGACAACCAAAGGGCGCTCAAAGCCCCACAAAGGATGAAGACCATGAACGTGATCGAGACCCTCGAGAAGGAAGAGGCCGACCGCCTCCTCGCCGTCCGCAAGATCCCCGAGTTCCAGCCGGGCGACACCGTGCGCGTGAACGTGAAGATCAAGGAAGGCGAGCGCGAACGCGTCCAGGCCTATGAGGGCGTCTGCATCGCCCGCGGCGGCCAGGGCATCAACGAGAGCTTCACGGTGCGCAAGATCAGCTTCGGCGAAGGCGTCGAGCGCTTGTTCCCGGTGATGAGCCCCAACATCGAATCCATCGAAGTGAAGCGCCGCGGCGTCGTCCGCCGCGCCAAGCTCTATTACCTGCGCGACCGCCGCGGGAAGTCGGCCCGCATCGCCGAACGCGCCATGGGCGCCCGCGCGGTGGACGAGACCCCGGAGACCGAGGAAGCCTAGGCTTCCAACGGTTCAACGAATTCGAGACGGCGGCCGCAGCGATGCGGCCGCCGTTTTCGTATCTCCCCCGTGAAACGGCGGGAGGGGGACCGCTCGCCGAAGAGCGAGTGGTGGAGGGGGCGAGCCACCTCAACTGAATTCAAGATAGCCCGGTCGACCCGCCGCGTGTGAGGCTTGCCCCCTCCACCATCGGCTCTTCGGCCGATGGTCCCCCTCCCGCCGCTGCGCTGGGGGAGGATCTGAAGCTCAATTCCCTTCCGGATACTGCGGCAGACCGTCGTCGATCACCGTCCAGTCGAGCTTGCGGCTGACCCAGATGTGGCTGCCGGGCCTAAGCGCCTGCGGGTCGTCCAGCGTCGTCACCGCCACCGCCAGCCAAGGCCCGTCCTGCGGCTCGGCGAAGACCGGCGTCCCGCAGTTGGCGCACGACAGGCGATGCAGCCGGGCCGAGGACGCCCAGCGGGTGGTCTCGCCGGCGCGGGTCACGTCGGGGGCGTTGAACAGCGCCCGGGCGAAATAGGGGCCGCCGGTGGCGCGCTGGCAGTTGCGGCAGTGGCAGAGGCGCACATTGATCGGCTCGGCCGTGGCCCGCCAGCGCACCTGCCCGCAGAGGCAGCCGCCCTCATAACGCGCGGCGCTCACCGGGGCTCGCGGCTCTCGCGGACATAGGCGGTGCAGCCCTCGACCAGGTGGTCGAACATCAGGCGCATGCGCCGGCTGCCGCGCAGGTTCTCGTGCATGACGATCCAGCAGCCCATCTGGAAGAAGTCGAAGTTCGGCAGCACCCGTACCAGGCCCCAGCGGCGGGCGAGGCCGGTCTGGACGACGCCGATGCCGAAGCCCGCGCGCACGGCGGCGGTCTGGGCCAGGTCGCTGTCCGAGCGGAAGGTGAAGAGCTCGCGGCTGACCGGCATGTTGATGCCGGGCACGTCGCGGATGCTGGCGGCGCTGTCGAAGCCGACGATGGTGTGGCCCTTGAAGTCCTCCATCATCTGGGGCGTCCCATGCCGCTCCAGGTATTCGGGGGCGGCGTAGAAGCCCAGGACCACCTCGCCCACCTTCTTGGCGACCAGCGAGCTCTGGCTGGGCGGCGTCATGCGCACGGCGATGTCCGCCTCGCGGCGCGACAGGTCGTCATTGATGTTGGAGAGCTTGAGCTCGATGACCACGCCCGGATGCTCCTCGCGGAAGCTGGTGAGCATCGGCGGCAGCACCTCGACCCCGACCATCTCGCTGGCCGAGACGCGGATCGAGCCGACCAGGGAGTTGGCCGCGCCCGACGCGTCGCGCACGGCGGCCGAGGCGGCCGCCGACATGTCGTGCAGGTGCGGCTTCAGCTCCAGCGCCAGGTCGGTGGGCTGCAGCCCGCGCGGGCTGCGCAGGAACAAGGGCGAGCCCAGCCGCTGCTCCAGCGTCTCGATGTGGCGGCCGAGCGTCGGCTGGGTCAGGCCCCGCAGGCGCGCGGCGGCCGACAGGGTGCCGGCCTCCAGCACCGCGTGCAGGCTTTGGAACAGGTCCCAGTCGTTCGGTCCGGGCATGCGCAGATGAATACCTGTTCCAGAGGAATCGGCAATTCTGTTTGGGAGAGATGGGGCGCATCTCTGCCGCCCACAAGGCAGGGAGATAACGATGATCTCGAAAGACCAAAGGCTGGCGCTGGTGATCGGCGCGACGGGCGGCGTCGGCGGCGCGGTCACCGAGCGCCTGCTGGCCGGCGGCTGGCGCGTGCGGGCGCTGAACCGCGATCCGGACCGCGCCCGCCAGACCCACGGCCGCGCGGGCCTGGACTGGGTGAAGGGCGACGCCATGGCCGAGGCCGATGTGGCCGCCGCCGCGCAGGGCGCGAGCCTGATCGTCCACGGCGCCAATCCGGCCGGCTACAGGAACTGGGCGGGCCTGCAGCTGCCGATGCTGAACGCGTCGATCGCCGCGGCCAAGGCGGCGGGCGCGAAGCTGCTCTTCCCGGGCACCGTCTACAACTATGGCCCCGACGCCTTCCCCAAGCTCACAGAGGCCTCGCCGCAGCACCCGCTGACCCGCAAGGGCGCGATCCGGGTGCGGATGGAAGCGGCCCTGAAGGCGGCGTCCGACGAGGCGGGTCTGCGGGTGATCATCGTGCGCGCCGGCGACTTCTTCGGGCCGAGGACCACCGCCAACAGCTGGATGGCGTCGGGCCTCATCAAGCCTGGCAAGCCGCTGACCTCGGTGATGTACCCGGGCCCGCTCGGCGTCGCCCACGGCTGGGCCTATCTGCCCGATGTCGCGGAGACCATGGTCACGCTGGCCGAGCGCGACGACCTGGCCGCCTTCGAGGTCTTCCACATGGCCGGCCACACCGTCACCGGCGACGAGCTGGTCGCGGCCATGGCGCGGGTCGCCGGGCGCAAGTTGGCCGTGAGCCGCCTGCCCTGGCTCGCGCTGCACGCCATCGCGCCGTTCAACGAGACGATGCGGGAGATGCTGGAGATGCGCTACCTCTGGGACGAGCCGGTGCTGCTGGACAACGCCAAGCTCGCCGCCCGCCTGGGCGCCGAGCCGCACACGCCGCTGGACGACGCCCTGCGCGCGGCGCTTGCCGGCCTGGGCGTCCTGCCGCAGCCCGTCGCGCAATTGGCGGCGTGAGGGCAGGAAATTGCGCCGCACACCGTAGAAATGCGGCGCCGCAGCACTAGACGTGCGTGGGGTCGCGGACCTACATGCCGCTCATGCCCCCCGCTGCAAAATCTTCCGGCAAGACGCTCTACGACAAGATCTGGGACAGCCACTTGGTGGCTGACCAGGACGGCGAGTCGATCTTCTACATCGACCTGCACCTGATCCATGAGGTGACCACGCCGCAGGCCTTCGCGGGCCTGCGCGCCGCCAAGCGCGGCGTGCGCCGGCCTGACCGCACGCTGGCGGTCGCCGACCACAATGTGCCGACCGAGGGCCAGGCGCTGGGCGTCGCCGCCGTGGCGGACGAAGAGGCGCGGCTGCAGCTCCAGACGCTGGAGCGCAACGTGCGCGACTACGGGATCGAGTTCTTCCCGATGGGCGACATCCGCAACGGCATCGTCCATGTGGTGGGCCCCGAGCAGGGCCGGACCCAGCCCGGCATGACCATCGTCTGCGGCGATTCCCACACCTCGACGCACGGCGCCTTTGGGGCGCTGGCCCAGGGCATCGGCACCTCGGAGGTCGAGCATGTGCTGGCCACCCAGACCCTGCGCCAGAAGAAGTCGAAGAACCTGCGGGTCACCATCGACGGCGAGCCGATCCCGGGCGTCGGCGCCAAGGACTATGCGCTGGCGGTGATCGGCGAGATCGGCACCGCCGGCGGCACGGGCTATGTCATCGAATACGCCGGCTCGGCGATCCGGGCGCTCTCGATGGAAGGGCGCATGACCCTCTGCAACCTGACCATCGAGGCGGGCGCCAGGGCGGGCCTGGTGGCGCCGGACGAGACCACCTTCGACTATCTGCGTGGGCGGCCCGCAACGCCCAAGGGCGCGGCCTGGGAAATGGCGCTTTCCTACTGGAAGAGCTTCTTCTCCGACGACGACGCGCATTGGGACCGCGAGATCGTGCTGGATGCGGCCAAGATCGCGCCCCTGGTCACCTGGGGCACCAGCCCCGAGGACGTGATCGCCGTCACCGACCGCGTGCCCGACCCGGCCAGCTTCGAGACGCCCGACAAGCGCGCCTCGGCCGAGCGCGCGCTCGCGTACATGGGGCTCACCGCCGGCCAGCCGATCAGCCAGGCCAAGGTCGACGTGGTGTTCATCGGCTCCTGCACCAACAGCCGGATCGAGGACCTGCGCGCCGCGGCGAAGATCGTGGAGGGCCGAACGGTGGCCAGCCACGTGCGCGCCATGGTCGTCCCGGGCTCGGGCCTGGTCCGCGCCCAGGCGGAAGAGGAGGGCCTCGACGAGATCTTCCTGGCCGCCGGCTTCGAATGGCGCGAGCCCGGCTGCTCCATGTGCCTGGCCATGAACCCCGACAAGGTCGGCCCCGGCCAGCGCTGCGCCTCCACCTCCAACCGCAACTTCGAGGGCCGCCAGGGCCGCGCCGGGCGCACCCACCTGATGAGCCCGGTGATGGCCGCCGCCGCCGCCATCGCGGGCCACATCGCCGACGTCAGGGACTACCTGTGAGCCCGCCCCTGATCCCCCCTCTGATCAGGGGCCTGGACCACGTGGCCATCGCGGTCCGCGACTTCGACGCCGCGGTCGACGGCTATCGCCGCCTCTTGGGCCGCGAGCCGGAGCTGGAGCCGCGCGACGGGGCCAACCGCGCCTGGTTCCACCTGGGCAACATGGCGCTGGAGGTGATCGCGCCAAGCGGCGAGGGCGCGGCGGGCGACCGGGTCAACGCACGCTTGGACTTCGCCGGCGAGGGGCTGTGGATCGCCGCCTTCCAGGTGGACGACGTGGCCGCCGCCGGCCGTCTGCTGAGCCGCCGCGGCCTCGACGTCGAGCCCTACGCCCAAGTCGCCCGGGTGAAGGCCGCCGGCCTCGACTTCGTGCTGACGCCGGGCCGGATCGGCGCGGCGCCCTCGCCCGCCATCGGGCCCGAGGACGCGAGCGTGCCGGCGCTCGACCACATCGTCGTCCACACCCCCAATCCCGACCGGGCGCTGGGCCTCTATGGGGCCAAGTTCGGCCTCGACCTGCGGTTGGACCGGGCCAACGAGCGGTGGGGCGCGCGCCAGCTGTTCTTCCGCTGCGGCGGCGCGGTGTTCGAGGTGGGCGCGAGCCTCAAAGGGCCTGTCACCGACGAGGCCGACCGTTTCGGCGGCCTGGCCTGGCGGGTCAGCGATCCCGACGCCGCCCAGGCCCGCATCGCCGCCGCCGGCTTCGACGTCTCCGAGGTCCGCCCCGGCCGCAAGCCCGGCACCAAGGTGTTCACCGTGCGCGACGCGCCGGGCGGCGCGCCGACGCTCATGCTGATGCCGTCACCCGAGCTGGAAACCGCCTGATGGACGCCTTCACCCGCCTGGACGCCAAGATCGCGCCGCTGCCGCTGGCCAACATCGACACCGACCAGATCATCCCCAAGCAGTTCCTCAAGACGGTGGAGCGAGAGGGCCTGGCCAAGGGCCTGTTCTACGACCTGCGCTTCGACGGCGAGGGCAAGGTCAAGCCGGACTTCGTGCTGAATCGCCCCGAGTACAAGGGCGCGGGCGTGCTGGTGGCCGGCGACAATTTCGGCTGCGGCTCGTCCAGGGAGCACGCGCCCTGGGCGCTGATGGACTTCGGCATCCGCTGCGTGGTCTCCACCAGCTTCGCCGACATCTTCTACAACAACTGCTTCCAGAACGGCCTCTTGCCCGTGGTCCTGAAGGCCGACGAGGTGCAGGCGCTTATGGAGGAGGCCAAGGGCGGCAACCACCTGGTCACCGTCGACCTGGAGGCCCAGACCGTGGTCAGCCCTTCCGGCCGCCAGTTCGCCTTTGAGATCGATCCGCAGCGCAAGGAAAAGATGCTCAAAGGCCTGGACGCCATCGGCGAGACCCTGCTGGCGGCCTCCGAGATCGACACCTACGAGATGAAGCGGGCGCTGGACCGGCCCTGGCTCGAAGACGCCTGAAGGACTGACCATGAGCATCATCATCGCCGGCACGGTCCGCGTGCCGCCCGACCAACTGGCCGGCCTCAGACCGCACCAGCTGCGGATGCTGGCGGCCAGCCGCGCCGAGGACGGCTGCCTGACCTACAGCTATGGCGAGGACGTCGCCGAGCCCGGCCTGATCCGCGTCTTCGAGGTCTGGCGCGACCAGGCCGCCATCGACGCCCATTTCAAGGCGCCGCACATGGCCGTCTGGCGGGCCGCCTGCGCCGAGCATGGGGTTTCCGACCGCAAGCTCTTCGCCTACGAGACGGCCTCGGAACGCGCTCTAGCCTGAAGGCCCACCCATGACCGACCTGCTGCTCCTGCCCGGCGACGGGATCGGGCCCGAGGTGACCGCGCAGGTGCGCCGCGTGGCGACCCGCCTCGCCAACGACCTGAAGATCGACGAGCGCCCCTTCGGCGGGCAGAGCTTCGACGAGCTCGGCAGCCCGCTCACCGACGAGACGCTGGCCACCGCCAAGGCGTCGAAGGCGGTGCTGATGGGCGCGGTCGGCGGGCCGAAGTGGGCCAATGCGCCGCGCGACAAGCGCCCGGAAGCCGGCCTGCTCGGCTTACGCGCCGGCATGGGCGTGTTCGCGAACCTGCGCCCCGCCATCTGCTTCGGCCCGCTGGCCGGCGCCTCGACGCTGAAGCGCGAAGTGATCGAGGGCCTCGACCTGATGATCGTGCGCGAGCTGACCGGCGGGGTCTATTTCGGCAAGCCGCGCGGCATCGAGGACCTGCCCGGCGGCGGGCGGCGCGGCGTCGACACCCAGGTCTACACCACCTTCGAGATCGAGCGGATCGCCCGCGTCGCCTTCGAGCTGGCCCGCAAGCGCAAGAACAAGGTCCACTCGGCCGAAAAGTCCAATGTCATGGAGACCGGCTTGCTCTGGCGGCAAGTCGTCACGGATCTGCACAAGCGCGACTACGCCGACGTCGAGCTGGAGCACATCCTGGCCGACAACGCCGCCATGCAGCTGGTCAAGAACCCCAAGCAGTTCGACGTCATGGTCACTGACAACCTGTTCGGCGACATCCTCTCGGACGAGGCGGCCCAGCTCACCGGGTCGCTCGGCATGCTGCCGTCCGCCGCGCTCGGCGAGCCCGGGACGCCCGGCCTCTACGAGCCGATCCACGGCTCGGCGCCGGACATCGCCGGCCAGGGCATCGCCAATCCGCTGGCCGCGATCCTCTCCTTCGAGATGGCGCTGCGCTGGTCGCTGGACCGCGCCGACCTGGCGGACAAGCTCTACGCCGCGGTCGGCAAGGCCCTGGAAAAAGGCGCGCGCACGCCGGATCTGGGCGGCGGCCTCACCACCCTGCAGATGGCCGACGCGGTGCTGGCCGAGCTTTAGAGCGCGCGGCGCAGGAACACCGTGCCCTCCACCGGGGTGTCGTAGTAGCGCGGCGTCGGGCCGAAGCCGGTCTGCCGATAGAGCGCCAGCGCCTCGGCCATGGTCGGCAGGGTGTCGAGCTTGATCCCGCAATAGCCGATCGACCTTGCTCGCGAGACGATCGCCTCGACCAGCGCCCGGCCCAGGCCCATCCGGCGTCCGGCGGGGGCGACGTAGAGCCGCTTCATCTCGGCGTCGCCGCCGCGCTCGGGCCGGAGCGCGACACAGCCGAGCACGTCGCCCGCCGGTCCGGCGGCGATCAGCAGCTCGCCGCCCGGCGGACCGTACTTGCCCGGCAGGTCGGCGACCTCGGCGGCGAAGTCCTGGTAGCCCAGGTCGACGCCCAGCGACTGCGCATAGGCCTCGAACAGCGCCGCGACGGCGGCGAGGTCGCCCGCCGACTCCGCGCGCCGGATCTGGACGCCCGCCGGCGTCACAGCTTCAGCCGCCAGGTCTCGCTGACCTCGTCGTGGCCGAAGTCGTCGTGCACCCAGGTGCGCTCCAGCTCGAAGCCCTGGGCGGCGTAGATGCCGCGCGCGGCGACGAGCACCGCGTGGGTCCAGAGCACGATCTCGCGGTAGCCGGCGGCCCGGGCGAAGTCGACGCACTGCGCCACCAGCCGCTTGCCGAGGCCCAGGCCCCGCGCGGCCGGCGTCAGCATCAGCAGGCGCAGCCGCGCGACGCCGGGGTCTTCGTCCCTCACCAGGAAAACGCAGCCGATCCGCTCACCCTCCCGCTCGGCGATCCAGCAGCGCTCCATCGTCGCGTCGTAGCGGTCCAGGAAATCGGCGCAGATCCGCGCCGTCTCGGCTTCGATGTGGCCGTTCCAGCCGTATTCGCGGGCGTAGGTCACGCCGTGGCGCTCGACGATCCAGCCCATGTCGCCCGCCTGGTGGCGGCGCAGCCGCACCGGCCCGTCGGCCTTCGCGCCCAGCAGGGTCTCCACCTGCGCCATCGCCTCCGTCAACCGCGCGCGGCCGGCGTGCGAGAGCCCGCCCATCATACCCTCCACCAGGGCGTCGGAGCGCCGGTCGAAGGGGGCGAACACCGCCGCGCCGTGCTCGGTCAGCCGCAGCAGCGCGCTGCGGCCGTCGGTGGCGGAGCGTTCGCGGCTGACCACGCCGTCGCGCTCGAAGCGGGCGAGGATGCGGCTCAGGTAGCCGGCGTCGAGGCCGGTGATCTCGCCCACCGCCTTCGCCGTGACCCCATCGCCCTTGGCGATCTCGTAGAGCACCCGGCCCTCGGCCAGGGTGTAGGAGGTGCCGAGGTAGCCCTTTTCCAAGAGGCCGATGGCGCGGGTGTAGAAGCGGTTGAAGCGACGGACCGCGGCGACCGGATCGGCGGCATCGGCAGGCGGATGGTCGGCAAGCATGGCGATCTCCCGAACGCCAGCAGGCTCCAGTTACTTGACGGAGTCAACTATTTGCGGTGAGCGCCACCCGCACCGCCTCGACGGTCCGCGCCACGTCGGCCTCGGTCGTGCGCCAGTTGCAGGCGCTGACCCGCATGCAGCGCCGCCCGCGGAAGGTGACGCCGCCGAACAGCGCCTCGCCGCCGGCGTTGATCGCCGCGATCACCTGGTCGGTGCGCGCGTCGTGGTCGGCCTCGGTGGCCCCGGCCTGCGGCGAGAGGAACCGCACCAGCCCCTGGTTGAGATGCGACGAGGTCACGACCTCGGCCCCGGCCAGCGCGCCGATGCCCGCGGTGATCGCCTGCGCATAGCGGCAGGTGCGGTCGACGAGGTCGGCGACGCCCTCGCGGCCGAGCTCGCGCAGGGCGGCGTAGAGGGCGAACCCCCGTGCGCGGCGGGAGAACTCCGGGTTCCAGTCGATCTGGTCGCGGGCCGCGCCGCCGGCCGGCAGGTAGCTGGTGGCGAGCGTCATGGCCGCCCGGTGGGCCTGGGCGTCGCGGACGAAGGCGAGGCCGGAATCGTAGGGGACGTTCAGGTACTTGTGCGCGTCGGTCGTCCAGCTGTCGCAGAGCTCGATCCCCTCGGCGAGGCCGCGATGGGTGGGCGTCGCGCGCGCCCAGAGGCCAAAGGCGCCGTCCACATGGGTCCAGGCGCCGGCCGCGCGGGCCATGGGCGCGAGCTTCCCGAACGGATCGAAGGCCCCGCGGTTCAGCTCGCCGGCCTGCAGCACCACGATCGTCGGGCCGCCGTCCTCAGCCAAGGCCGCGCGCAGCCCCTCGGGCGCCACGCAGCCGGCCTCGTCCATCGGCAGCGGGACGATGTTGTCCGAGCCCAGGCCCATGAACCGCACCGCGCGGTCCACCGAGCCGTGGCGGTCGGCGTTGGCCAGGATGCGGATCGGCGGCGCCCCGGCCAGGCCCTTGGCCTCCACGTCCCAGCCGCCGTCGCGCAGCACCGCGTGGCGCGCGGCCGCCAGGCAGGTCGCGTGCGCCATCTGGGTGCCGGTCACGAAGCCGACGCTGGTCTGATCCGGCAGGCCGAAAAGGTCCTTCAGCCAGCCCGCCGCGACCTCCTCGACCACCGAGGCGGCCGGTCCGCAGGCGTGGATGCCGGCGTTCTGGTCCCAGGCGGTGGTCAGCCAGTCGGCCGCCATCGCCGCCGGCAGGCCGCCGCCGATCACCCAGCCGAAGAACCGCCCGCTCTGCGAGCCGAGGATGCCGCCCTCGACGTCGGCCACCAGGTCGTCGATCACCTGCACCGGCGCGACGCCCTGCGCGGCCAGCGGCCGACCCAGCCGCGCGCGCATCTCCTCCAGAGTGGCGGTGGTGGCGACCGACCGCGCGTCCAGGCCATCGAGCCAGGCGAAGGCGTGCTCGGCGGCCCGCGTCAGGGCGGCGCGTTCAGGTGTCTTCGTCGGCCCAGTCGTCATTTGGGGAGTCCCTCCAGGCGCGGGACATGGGGTGTCGTCGCGAGCTTCGTCAACGGGGCGATCGCGACAAACGGAAGGGGCATTCGACCTTGCCAAGCCGCGCGGCCGCATGATCCTGTCGCGCCTCGAACCAAGACCGGCGGGGAGATCCGATGGCGTACTGGCTGGTGAAATCAGAGCCCAACAAATACGCCTTCGGCGACCTGCAACGGGACGGCAAGACCGTCTGGGACGGGGTGCGCAACAACGCCGCCGCCCTGCACCTGAAGGCGATGAAGCTGGGCGACGAGGTGCTCTACTACCACTCCCAGGAGGGACTTGAGGTGGTGGGCGTGGCCAAGGTCGTGAAGGAGTCGTTCCTCGATCCCAGCGATCCGGCAGGCCGCTTCGTGGCCGTCGAGCTGGCGCCGGTCCGCGCCCTGCCCAAGCCCGTCAGCCTGCAGGCGATGAAGGCCAATCCGGCGCTCGCCGCCCTGGAGATGATCCGCCAGGGCCGGCTGTCGGTCTCGCCGGTCAGGCCCGCCGAATGGTCCGCGATCCTGAAGATGGCGGGCGCGTAGGCGGCTTCGCCGGCGTCTCGCCGGCGCGGCGCTGTCGGTACGCGCTGGGGCTCATCCCCAGGCGGCGCTGGAACTCGGCGTTGAACAGGCTCTTCGAGGTGAAGCCCGCGTCGTACATCACCGTCTTGATCGGCGCCCCGGGCTCGGCCAGCAGGCGAGCGGCCGCGGCCTCCACGCGGTGGCGGTTGAGGAAGGCGGCCACGTTGCCGCCGTGGCGCTCGTTGATCAGGCGCGAGACCTGCCGCGGCGCGGCGCCCAGGGCGCGGGCGAGACCGTCCAGGCCGAGCGCCGGGTCGAGGAAGGGCTGTCCCGCCATCACCGCCGCCAGCCGCGCGTCCAGGCTGTCGAAGTCCGGCTCGCCCTCGGCGGCGTAGGCGGCGATCAGCGGCGCGCGGCGCAAGGCGCGGCGCAGCGCCCAGAAGAGCGCCAGGCAGGCCGCCGCCAGCGACACCGCCAGCACCGCCAGGTAGCCGGGCGCGCCCAGGAACGAGCCGCTCGCCGAGGCCTGGGCCACGATCACCAGGCGCAGCCCAAGCACCAGCCCCGCCGCGATCAGCACGCCGGCCAGCAGCCGCCAGGTCGCCGCCGACCCATAGGCGTTACGGCCCACCAGGAAGCCGCGCACGGCGGCGGCGAGGTAGAGGCTCCAGACGCCGATGACATAGGCGTCCATCGCCGGCGCCCGCCCGCTCTCCCAGAGCGCGAGCCCCGCCAGCGCTGGGGCGAGGTGCAGAAGATCCAGGGCCGAAAGGCGGGGCGGCGGGCTCCTCGCCTGGCGCACCAGCTGCAGCACCAGCGCCGGCGCCATGAGGTCGAGGAACAGCACCAGATCGCCCAGGCGCGGCCAGTGGGCGATCTGCTGCGCCAGGTTCGCCCCCAGCATCAGGGCCACCACCGCGCAGAGCGCCGACAGGAACAGGCCGGCCCGCGAACGGTCGCTGGGCGCGGTCGCCAGAACCGCGGCGTAGAGCGCGAGCAGCACGCCGGCCGCCGCCTCGAGCGCGATGGCCGCCAGGCCGGACGCGGTCACCACGCCCACGAAACGGACCTCGAACGCATTTGCGGACCTGCGCGGCCGCGCGCGGCGGGCGCATTGCGCCTAGGCCGGGGCGTCGTCGTCCAAGGACCCCGCATGTTGCTCCGCCGCCTGATCCCCGCGCTCCTTCTCCTCGCCCTCGCCGGACCTGGCAGGGCCGCGGCGCGCTGCGACCTCGCCATCGCTCACGTCAACGTCGTGCCGATGAGCCGCGAGACCGTCCTGCCCGACCGCACCGTCCAGGTGCAGGGTGGGCGCATCGTCGCCATCGTCAAGGCGGGCGCTTCGCCGCTTGCCTGCCGCGTGACCGTCGAGGGCCACGGGCGCTATCTGCTGCCGGGCCTGAACGACCTCCACGTCCATCTGGACACCGCCGGCTTCGCCCAGGCCTTCGGGATCAGGGGCGCGCCGCCGGTCGATTTCCCGGCCGGCTTCGCCCTCTACCTCGCCAATGGCGTCACCGGCGTGCGGGTCATGTCGGGCGGGCCGGACATCCTGGCCTTCCGCGACAGCCAGAAGGGCCTGCGCTCAGCCTTTCCGCGCCTGGTGACAGCCAGCCCCATGCTGTCCGGCGCCCCGCCGGTGATCCCCGAGCCGATCACCCGGGTCGTGACGACACCGGACGCCGGCCGGGCGGCGGTCGATGAATACGCCACGGCCGGCTACGACTTCATCAAGGTGCGCGACAACCTGAGGCCCGAGGTGTTCCGCGCGATCCTGGCGCAGGCCAAGGTCCGCGGGCTCTATGTCGACGGCCACATCTCGCAGGGCCAGGGCCTGAGCGTCGCCGATGTGCTCGCCGCCGGCCAGCACGCCGTCGCCCACCTCGACAATTTCGCGCTGGCCATGAAGCGCGACAGCGACGCCCAGACCTACGTCCAGGAACTCCTCGCCTGCGGCTGCTTCGTCTCCTCGACCCTGCAGGTGGAGACCAATGCGCTGCGCCAGATCGCCGACTACGAGGGGATGATTTCGCGGCCGAGCGTGAAATATGTCCCGCCGCTGGCGGTGAAGGCCTTCTGGTCGAAGCCCAACAACGGCTACGCCGACGGCAAGGCCGACCCCGCCTTCTTCCGCGAACTCTACCGGCAAGACGGCGTCCTGCTGCGCGCCTTCGTCGCCGCCGGCGTGCCGGTGGTGGCGGGCACCGACGCCTTGAACCCGATGATCACGCCCGGCGAAAGCTTGCACGAGGAGCTGGAGGCGATGGTCGAGAGCGGGGTCACCCCCTACCAGGCGCTGCGCACCGCCACCGCGGTCCCGGCGCGGGTCGTTCCCGGCTTCGCGGATCTCGGCGAACTGGCGCCCGGCAAGACCGCGAACGCGGTGCTGGTCGAGGGCAATCCGCTCAAGGACCTGACAGCCTTACGGGCCCCGATGGGCGTGATGATCAACGGCCATTGGCTCTCGCGCGCGGACCTGGCGCGGGGTCTCGACCGCGCCGCCGCCAGCTACGCCCGATGATCCCTGGCCGCAGACATTTGCTGGGCGGGGCAGCGGCCTGCGCACTCGCGCCTGGCGCCGCCCTTGCCGCGAGGCCCTGGGCCGCCGTAACGCGGCGCCTCGCCGCCGACTATCCCGCCGATGGGCCCGGCGCGGTGGCCATCGCCGCGCGCGGCGAGCGGATCGCCTACGCCCGGGGCTTCGGCCTCGCCGAGCTGGAGCTGGGCGTTCCCATGGGCGCGGACAGCGTCGTGCGCATCGCCTCGCTGACCAAGCAGTTCACCGCGGTCGCCACCCTCAGGCTCATCGAGGCGGGCGGGCTTTCCCTGGACGACAGCCTGGCGCTGCGGCTCGCCGATTGCCCAACGGCCTGGCGGCCGATCACCCTGCGCAACCTGCTCAGCCAGACCTCGGGGCTTACCGGCGACATGGCGGCGATCTTCGCGCAGCCGCTCGTCGACCGCTCGCCGGGCGAGCTGCTGGCGCCCTTCCGCGACCGGCCGCTGACCGCGCCGCCCGGCGCGCGCTGGGGCTACAGCAATCTCAACTATTGGCTGCTCGGCAAGATCATCGAGACCACCACCGGCGAGCCCTACGCCGACCACATCGTCCGCCATGTGCTGGCGCCCGGCATGACGCGCACGCGCTACGGCGACGTGGGCGCGGTGATCCCGGGGCGGGCGCTCGGCTACGAACGCGAAGGCGGCGGCCCCTGGCGCAACGCGCGCGCTTTCAGCCAGACCATCGGCTACGCGGCCGGCGGGTTCCTCTCGACGCCTGCGGACATGGCCCGCTGGTACGCCGCGCTTGGCCGGGGCGAGATCGTCGGCCGCCGGATGCTCAATCTGGCCGGCGAGGCAGTCCGCACCCTCGACGGCAAGCCCACCGGCTATGGCCTCGGCTGGTATGTCTCCCAGATCGGCGGCGAGCGGGTGCTGCACCACGGCGGCAGCTCGATCGGCTTCATGGCCTACGATTTCTGGGTTCCGGCGCGGCGGCTGTTCGCCGGCGTCTTCCAGAACAGCAGCGATGAGCGCGGCGAACCGCGAGACGCCGCCCGCGCGGTGCTGGCCGCTCTCGTGGCCAAGGCGCCCTAACCCTCGACGGTCATCTGGGTCTGGGTGACAGCGC